>PVMK01142116.1_pt1 | contig 62394 bp, 62 predicted proteins | sample 1853481 | NCBI WGS metagenome assembly PVMK01 (sample SAMN08533507, study PRJNA380276) | Marine sediment metagenome, whole genome shotgun sequencing project.
ATGGTCGCGGTTTTGGTAGATACGGTTACGGTCCAGGCATGGGTTTTGGTAGATACGGTGGGCATTACTATCCACCTTATTACTACGGATGGTAAAACCAGCAACTGTACAATCCGACCATGTGTGCTACCTGCGCACATGGATAGTACAATCGAATTGATATGAACCATATCCAATTATGATGTCTATATTCGTAAGATTAAGAATACCAGATACACTTTTATATGCTAAGGCGTCGCCGTAGCTGACGTCATATCAATATAAAAAAGGGGGAAATGAAGAGTCTTCAAGAAAAGGAGAATATCGATAGCTGACATTTCCCCTAACCAATGGAAACTAGCAACGATTGGATTACTAATTGTAGTAGCAACTGTTTTAATCACATCGCTCATTATAGGACGAGATACAAAAGTGGCACCACCTGAAGAAATCGTGCAGACCAAGGAAGCAGATACCCAATTCGCGAAGAAGAACCGACAAACAAACCTAAAGCAGCTGTAAAGTTGCTACAGCTCCTCCTGCACAAAACCCGTATATACCCCCCAACCTACGCATCCATCGCAATCTATCATACTTGCATGTTACAAATATGCCCCTGATCAAGTGAACAGCAAGACTGAGGAAGTGGTCAAGGATGCAGGGATTGGAGCTATTGCTGGCGGGACAGGCGGAACACTCTATGTATAGATTCAACGAAAACCAGACAAACGATGCACGATACCAAGAAGCTTATTCTTCCTACATGCGTTCAAGTGGTTATTATTCCTAATTTTATTTTAAACCAATTAGAACATGATATAGAAATACACCATAACCTTGCGCTCCCTCTTACCTGATTTTTGCAAGTATCAAAGAATCTAATCGCTTCAAAGTTTGCCTTATGGGGAGATTCCCAACTACAAAGCTCAGTGATTCTTTGAACTACCGCTATTTAAATCTCGATTTTCAAAATTGCAGCTGAAACTGGTGGGTTGAATAATCTTTGAGAAATCAAAAATCGGTTGAAAAAAGTCAGAAAATTCTTCAGATCTAATTTCAGTTTTCTTTCTTTAAATTTATCAAGTGATTGTATCTAATTGCTTAATATATCAGTATAAAACTTCCTATGCTTGTCATGATCTTAGCTTAGGATGGACTAAGCACCTTCTCGTCTCAATATCATGCTATACTGTAAATCTGTTGTGCACTTCCCTTGTATGTGGTTCAAATAGCAGCTGTCGAAGTCCCCGGAGCTCATACTAGTTGCTCTTTCGGTGCGGTTTTTAAGTAGAACGGAACAACGCTGCTCTTGCAGCGTGCATAAAATTTACTCATTGAACCGCCGTATGTATGACTAGAACACACGGTGGTATGGGTAGAAGATACTATGACACTCTTCCCCATCCCAGATAGAGCTTGTTTCAAAGGAGGTTAAAATGGAACACCAACAATATAATATCAAGTTTCCTATTACGAAGGCTCATCAGCTTGAACAGGATAGTGCCTTTTTCAGCCTCAACGAGAACGAACAGGAAATTAAACTCCGCTTTCACGATTATGGCGAAATTTACAAACATCCTGGTCTATACGAACAACTTTTTTATCAACGCCTTAAGTGTAACTCCCCAAAAAAAGTCAGTGATACCCTGAACAAGGTTTTACGGGATAACCGCGTTGAAATGACAGAGTTACGTGTGCTCGATCTAGGGGCCGGAAACGGGATGTTTGGGGAGCAGTTGCATGCTGTGGGCGTAGCCCGCGTCATTGGCGTCGACATCTGCGAAGAAGCTTATATCGCTTGTGAGCGCGACAGGCCAGGTGTATACGATGCATATTATGTGCATGATTTTAGTGATCCGGATCCTATAACGCAAAAAAACCTGGTTGCATGGCAGTTTGATTGTCTATCTTGTGTTGCCGCGCTTGGATTTGGTGATATCCCAGCAAAAGCCTTTGCCAATGCATTCAATTTGGTCTCCCCATCAGGATGGATTGCCTTCAACATTAAGGAGTCATTCCTACGTGAGAGTGATCTTTCTGGCTTCTCTCGCTTGATTAAGGCGCTGCTTGTAAATGATTCGCTGGAAGTTCATCATCTAGAGAGGTATCGGCATCGTATTTCCATTGATGGGCGTCCGCTGTTTTATTACGCAGTAGTCGGAAGAAAGAAGTTTGATATCCCTGCAGGTATCATGGCTAATCTCGACCACACAAAAAACTAGACTCCATCGGCTTGCGGCGCGTCACGCTGCTGATTCCTTTGAATGTTGTGGCTGTTGAAAGATCGTTGCAAATTGATTGCAATGAGTTATTTTACTTAGTACAACCCATAGAAAAAGCAACCGAAACCCCAAACCCTCGTTTCAGAGAAGGCTCCTCCTAGTGGTGGTCGCCTGTCCTGACCGTATTATTAGGGTCCTCCCCCTCATTCACCACAGCTGGCTCGCCTGCAACACGGAACCATAGGCTGCGATAGGCTGGTGTATTATTCCCCCTTTTTAGTAGGCCGACTATAATCGTGAAGCTAAGAACATACAGCGATAAGCCTAGTTCTGACTCTTTACTAACATTTTTTAGCGTCACGCTTACACTCGTTAGTTGTTCAGAGTCAACAGGAAGATATTTTCCTGCAACTGACTCACCCCACGTTCTTGAAAGCGTGGATATCGCTCCAGTACATCAAGTTGTGCTACCAGGCATATTTTGGCATGCTCGCTATAGAGCTCTTCTACCTCACCCCCTGAAACCGCAAACGGTGGGCCCAACATTTCCGGCTGGGAATAATCGAAAGTAATAAGTAGAACCTGCGTTGCGGGTGGCAAGATGTTAAGAAGGTGACGTGCATAATCTTCTCGCATATCCGGTGGCAGCGCGACTAGAGATGCGCGATCGTACACTGCACTTACATTAGCTAAGTCTCTTTGGCCTAAATCAAAAAAATTACCACCAAGAATACAAATCCCATTTGCTTCATAGCGATTAAATTTATCCCCACCAAGGTAATGCAGAGCATGGCCGCTTTCTTCAAAAAACGCTTGTATTGCGACAATGCTGAATTCCACACCCAACACCGAATACCCTTGCTTATATAACCACAACATATCGCGGCTTTTGCCACAAAGGGGCACGAATACCTCGCTGCCTTGAGCAAGACGTAATTCTTGCCAATACCGACACAAATAAGGATTAATATCATTCTGGTGAAAACCAATTTCTTCCTGCTCCCAACGCTCCAGCCAATAATCCTTTTTCATCTATGTGTATCCCAATCAGTTTTGTTTTTGATACATAGAATAATCCAGTATAAGATTATTCACGCTTCGATAAACTTAATGAAGCTATATAATAAAACTACTAATTCTGCACAAACCGTTCTAAGTAGACTCCATTTTTGAGAATTTAGGTACTTTTACGCACATAAAGATCGAATATAAAACTGAAAGCCAGGGCAGCATGAAAGATAAAGCCCATCTTATTCAGGACTTTTATATTGTTTTGGCACTACGTTAGGTACCACAAAACGGAAGGGTCGGAACAAACTTTAAGTTGTAATTGCTGCCTGACTATATACTTCTTAGTTACTTGATTTTGTGCTTTACAAAATTATTTCATGCCCTAAACCATACCCCAAAATCAATTGGCCATACATGCACAATGTTAGACTAACCCTGTAATACTGGTGCCCATTTATCTATAGCCTGTCATACTTTAATATAAGAGCTTTGCATTCAAGGAAGTGTTAACGCATCTGCGGAGCCGTGTAGGTAGTTTCTTTGTCAAAATCTTGCCAGATATAATCAGCTTCGACTAGTGGCGTAGTGGGAATCACAAACGTTGCCACGTCTATAGCTCCACTTACTGTGCGTCCAACTGCATGCATAAGGCCAACGAAAAATCCATTCGTCATACCATAAGCAACGCCATCACTGCGGCTGGTTACAATCATGGTCTTAGGAATCTCCACAAAACCGGTAACGATATTAGCTATACCGTTACCAAGCTTCTCACCTACATTCCTAGGGTAATCTCCGGCCGTTGACACATCCTCGGCCATTGCCACATAGGGTGAGAAAAAGAATAACACCGATAGTATTGGCAATGATTTGAATATTGTTTTCATTGGCATCTCAACTCCTTAAAATAATCAGATTAAATTAAAACCCACATTTAGATTATTGGAAAAACCCACACACTGTAAGTGATACTTGCGGATATTTGCCACTCTATATTTCACTAAAATGTAAACTTACCATGTCTTTGCTATGATATGGCTTATATTTATTCCTTCTACGACAAGGCTGGAGATCTTTATGTTCCCCTTTTTACTAGTACGGAAAAATTCTATCTCATAACTATGCACCTACTCTTCCTGAAATTATTCTACTATTAAGCTTTAGTTCCTCAAGTGACAGACCGAGCGAAATTGATTCTCTGCCTCGTTGTTCAATGAGTAACACTAGACTGGTTGCAAAGCTACCGAGAAAAACAAAGAAATATGAGATTCATTTAAACATTAAAACGAAAGTTCATCACATCGCCATCCCTTACTACATATTCCTTCCCCTCTAACCGCAACTTGCCCGCTTCCTTTGAGCCCTGTTCCCCCCCCATAGACGGTAAAATCCTCATATGCAATGACTTCAGCACGAATAAACCCTTTCTCAAAATCTGTATGAATCACAGCAGCAGCTTTCGGAGCGGTATCACCTTTGTGTATGGTCCAGGCGCGCACTTCCTTAACACCGGCAGTAAAATAAGTTTGCAATCCAAGTAGCTGGTAAGCAGCTCGGATAAGCCGGTTCAAACCAGGCTCTTCCAGCTTAGTGCCAGCTAGGAATATCTTTTTATCCTCATCAGAGAACTCAGCAATTTCAGCTTCTAGTGCTGCACAAATTACCACTACCGGCGCGCGCTCCTCAGCAGCATACTCTTCTACCTGTTCTAGAAGAGGATTGTCAGTAAATCCATTTTCATCAACGTTAGCTACATAGATGATAGGTTTAGCAGTAAGCAGACATAGTGGCTTTAACAATTGCTGCTGTTCTTTGTCCAGTCCTTGGCTTCTAGCCGGCTTCCCTTGATTAAGATGCGCTCGAGTTTTTTCTAACAAAGTAACCAGTTTGATTGCGTCTTTATCACCACCAGATTTAGCTAGTTTCGTTTCACGATGCAGTGCTTTTTCTACTGTAGCTAAATCAGCTAATGCCAATTCAGTCTGTATAGTCTCGATATCTGAGAGAGGGTCTATCTTGCCAGCAATGTGAACAACGTTTTCATTGGTAAAGCAACGCACCATGTTGATAATACCGTCGGTCTCACGGATGGTGGCAAGAAACTTGTTGCCCAACCCCTCACCTTTAGACGCACCGGCAACAAGACCGGCAATATCTACAAACTCAACAATGGCAGGCTGAGTCTTCAGTGGCTTAACAATTTCGCAAAGTCTAGATATACGTGGATCAGGCACCTTGACTATGCCAACATTGGGATCAATAGTACAAAAAGGATAGTTTTCTGCAGCGATGCTACTCTTGGTCAACGCATTAAATAGTGTGGACTTCCCTACATTGGGTAAGCCGACGATTCCGCATTGCAGACTCATAAGTTTATTTAATAATGAACGATAAAAAGGAAAAAATAAGAAGCGAAACAAGACTAATAATTCTCTTCATGACTTATATCTCACGTTTCACTACTCTTAGTATGCAACTTTAGCATCGCTGACTGACAGTCCCCTCTGGCAATTAGTGGCCATATCTCAAGGCTACGGTGGATGGCCTCATTTATTTTGACCACTTCTTCCTTACGCGGTAACTGCAACACATAATCCACCACAGAATCTTTGTCTCTAGGGTGGCCAATTCCAATACGCAGCCTCCAGAAATCTCTGGTCGCAAGGCACGCAGTAATATCCTTCAACCCATTGTGCCCCCCTAACCCCCCACCTAATTTCAGCCGGGATATACCAGGAGGCAAATCCAACTCATCGTGAACCACAAGAATTTGTTCAGGTTGAATTTTATAAAAATGATACATCATCGCAACAGCTTTCCCGCTAGCGTTCATGTAGGTCTGAGGGGTGAGTAGCCACAATTCATTACCCTCTTGTTCGATACGGGCACACAGTCCATGAAATTTCACCTCCACTTTAAGCGTGATCTGCAATTTTTTAGCTAGCTGCGACACCCACTGAAACCCCGCATTGTGGCGTGTAGCAACATATTCTTTCCCAGGATTTCCGAGACCGACAATAAGCTTGATTGGGCGCATCTCTATATTAACTACCCATTAAAAAGCCCGCCGGAACCAGTTTAACTCCAGCGGGCAGATAAGTAACCGATGAATACTATTTCTTCTTTCCAGCATCTTTTTTGTCAATTTCCTGCTCATCTTCTTCTTCCTTCTGAACTGTTGTCGGAATGTCTGCAGCAGCCACTGTGGCCGCAGTTGACTCCTCAGAAACCACGGCACGTGGAATTATAATTGTTGCCACAGCTGAATTGCCCCCTCTTGTCAACATAGGTATTTCGACTCCATGAGGCATCTTTAGGTCACTCAGGTGCACTGAATTATTAGCAGCCAACTCAGCCAAATCGACCTGAATATATTCAGGTAAATCTTTCGGTAAACAGGATATATCTAATTCAGTGAGTACGTGGCTGACAATACCACCAGATATTTTTACTCCAGGTGAAACATCGGCATTAATAAAGTGCAGCGGCACCTTCATATGTATCTTCTTGTTCTGGTCAACCCGCTGGAAGTCAATGTGCAATACCTGCAACTTATACGGGTGCATTTGCAGGTCGCGCAATAATACCTGTTCTTTTTTCCCTCCCAAATCAATGGACAGGATGGAGGCATGAAAAGCTTCTAGCTTGAGCTTGTGATATATGTTGTTATGGTCAAGTTCAATAGCTTGTGCTGGATTTTCTCCACCATAGATAATTCCCGGAATCTTTCCGCAACCACGCAGGCGGCGGCTCGCACCTTTGCCCTGTAACACACGTTTATTAGCACTGATTTCGATTTGCATTTTACTTCTCCAAAATAGGATTATCCGCGACCAGATAATCTAAGTAAAAAGATATCTCCTTATCCTTAATCCATGAATAGCGAACTTACTGAATCTTCATTACTAATCCTTAACATCGTTTCTGCCAACAAACTTGCCACGCTCAACTGTTGAATGCGTTTACAAGCCTTCGCATCATCACGCAAGGGAATAGTGTCCGTAACTACCAACTTGTCTAGCGCAGAACTTTCAATACGCTTCACAGACTCACCCGAAAGTACCGGGTGAGTACAATAAGCTACCACACTTTGTGCGCCCTCTTCTTTTAATGCCCTAGCTGCCTCACACAAAGTGTTAGCAGTGTCCACCATATCATCCATAATAACGCAAGTGCGCCCCTTAACTTCACCGATAATATTCATTACCTTGGCAACATTGGGCTTAGGACGTCGCTTGTCTATAATCGCTAGATCACATTCTAGGCGCTTCGCCATTTCCCTTGCTCGCACCACACCACCTACATCAGGCGAAACCACTACTAGATTCTGGTAATTACACTTCCAAACGTCACCTAGCAGAATCGGCATACCGTAGATATTGTCTACTGAAATATCAAAGAACCCTTGAATCTGATCCGAGTGTAAATCCATTGTCAGCAGTCTATCGATTCCAACAGTAGTTAGCATATTCGCCACTACTTTTGCAGTGATTGGCACCCGCACTGAACGTGGCCTTCTGTCCTGACGTGCATAACCAAAATAAGGAATTGCTGCAGTAATACGCCCAGCAGAAGCACGTTTTAATGCATCTACCATTACCAAAACTTCCATTAAACTATCGTTCGAAGGCATGCAAGTAGACTGCAACACAAACACGTCCTTGCCACGTACGTTCTCAAGGATTTCCACCATTATCTCACTATCGCTAAAACGGTCGACCGTTGCACGTCCCAGGTGGATGCTAAGATGCCGTACGACATCCTGAGCCAGCTTAGGATTGGCGGTACCGGTGAACACCATTAGGCTGTCGTAAGACATAGCGTTAGACTAGGTTCTAGGGAACAAAAGTAATTCCTTACAACATCATATCGAAAAATAGCCTGGACCTTAGTCCCTATATTATATATGGCTGGGGAGGTAGGGATCGAACCTACGAATGCTGGGATCAGAACCCAGTGCCTTACCACTTGGCGACTCCCCAGAATTACGAATTACCGTCTCGCAAAATCTTGCATGGGATGCCGATCCAATCCCTGCACCACAAAACCACTCATATCGATAGGAACACTTGTAAGTGCCATTCGTGCTGCCGACTCCGTAACAAACTCGGCGAACACACATGCACCAGAACCGGTCATTGCTACCATCGTAGCGCTGTCTAGCCGTTTAAGCCATTCTAGGTGGCGCGCTACTTCGGGATATGCTAAGCATACCACCGACTCTAAATCATTATGTCCGTGCTCGACAGAAAAGGGCGGTATTTTGACCGGAATTGTGTTTCTTGTCAATTCTTTACTGCCAAAAATCTCTGCTGTTGACACTTGCACAGGTGGCACCAGAATCAGATACCAAGCAGGCAGCAACGCGATAGGCACGAGCTTTTCACCTATCCCCTCGGCAAAAGCATTCTCGCCAAAAATGAAAACAGGTACGTCTGCACCCAGACTAAGACCCAACTTCATTAGCCTTTCCCTACCCCAGTCTAAACCCCACAAGCGGTTGAGCGCCAAGAGCGTAGTTGCCGCATCTGAACTACCCCCACCAAGCCCACCGCCCATTGGAATACGTTTTTCTAGGAATACTTCTATACCAAGTTGTATACCACTTTCCTGCTGTAATAACTTCGCCGCACGGATGCACAAATCTTTCTCTACAGGTACTCCAGAAATAGGTGTATGTAACTTGATCTCGCCATCTTCCCGTACAATGAAGCTCAACTGATCAGAAAAATCGAGCAAACGAAAAACTGTTTGTAGTAAATGGTAACCGTCCTGTCTACGACCTACCACATGTAGAAACAAATTAAGTTTTGCAGGAGCAGAGTAGGTGAGTTTGATCATTGATTAAGGTTTACTTGATTTAGCAAATTGCTATTTAGTCTCCCAGTTGTCTATTACTAATTTAATTTTAAGTTCACTACGATTTAGAACCAATGCTCTAGGACGCGCAGCTTGTGTGAATTGCGATGGAAAATAACTTGAATATGCGATCTCCCATCCATCCTGTCGGATGGCCACTACACGCCCGTCTATATCCATATCCATCTCCGATTTCGTTGTAGGCGAATTCACGCCTCTAACCCAGAATTGCAAGCCTAACAGTGGCAAACTCCAGCCCAATATTTGTTTAGTCAGACCTTCTACATCAGCAGCACGGTAAATCTTTTGTTCAGAGGTTGTAAGTAAAACAACATCTTGATTACGTCGAATTTGTGCCACAACCTGCCCAAATGGAGAAAGAAGGTAAATTTCATCGTCTGCGTTGGTATGGAGCCAGCGCACCCCACCGGAAAAACCTTGCTTCCCATCTTTTGCTGAGATCCTACCCATAAGTTCAAAATTTACGGGAATCGTACCTGCTCCCGGCTCAATTACGATAGTATTCACAACGACTGCCTTCGGAGTAAATGAGGCGCAGCCGACAAGCAAAGAAAATGCACAAAAGATCAACCACCGATAGAGAGAGAAAGAGAACCTTCTTCCAGAAAATACTAGCGGCCACACCTCAGATAAAAGGCGTCTCCTACCAAAATGGTTTATCATTTTCCAAATGCCACGCTAAGGCATGAATTTCTTCATGGTATTGAGCAATACTTTATTTTCTGGATGACTTTTGATGGTGGAACGCCAAATCTCTTTCGCTTCTTCCTCCGTGCCCTGCATCCACAAAACCTCACCCAAATGAGCTGCGATTTCTGGATCGGGTTTAATCACGAACGCTTGCTTCAGATATGTTGCTCCTTTATTAAGATTACCCATTCGGTAATACACCCAGCCCAAACTGTCTATGATGTATGGATCCTCAGGAGAAAGTTTAATGGCCTTTTCGATCAACTCCAGCGCTTCCGGTAAGCGGTTGTTGTGTTCTGCAAAACTATAGCCGAGCGCATTGTGGGCGTGAGCATGGTCTGGCTTTAACTGAATCAGCTTACGTAAATCTTTTTCCAAAATATCAGATTTGCCGATTTTCTCAGCAGCCATAGCACGATCGTAGAGCAAGTCTGGATAATCAGGTAATGTTTCTAGGCCATTACTAAGTAAATAAAATACCTTCTGATGGGCGCCTGCCTCACGCAATAATTCTGCTTCAGTAGCTATCAGATGAGCACGTTGCTGATCATTCTTGACTGGGATTTGTTGTAAGTGCTTGCGAGCTTCACTCAATTTTCCTTGTTTGGAAAGTAAGAAAGCGTATCTAATTTGTGCTGGAAGGAATTGATTGCCTCTGTCCACCGAACGATACCACTCCATAGCGAGATCGATGCGCTGGGTTTGCTCATAAATTCTGGCCAGATAAAAACGTATCGCATTTAAATCTTTATAACCCAGCTCTAACGCTTTTTTGAAATTTTCCTCAGCAGCATCAAAGTCACGCAACTCCATAGACAGTAACCCCACTGCTAGAACAACATTAGCATTCTCTGGATTATTTGTCAGAAGTTGTTGAAACTGGCTGCGAGCCTTGATGTAATTTCTCTCTGCTACCAGCATCTGTGCAAAAATAATACGTGTTTTGTTGGCCTTGGGATAAGTCTCGAGATAACTCTCATAAAACTCTATAGCGCGCGCGCTGGAGATTCGACGCAGTATACGCCCGTTCTGAATTGCAGCCTTCTCCCAGCCCGGGCGCAAAGTCAATACGAGCTTCATCTGTTGCTGCGCAATATCAATCCGATTCGCAAACCACGCTGCCTGGGCCACAGCAAAATGAGCTTCTGGCAATTTGGGATAGGGTTTAGCGAACTGTTGCACCAATTCAAGTGTTTCAGTCTTATCTACATTACGTACCAATAGATTGTTCAACTGCATGAAAAACTTACCAACATTGTCTTCCATAGCTAGCAACTTGTCCAAGTAAGGTCGAGCTTCATCCAGCCTACCCATACTCACCAATATCGACGCTATAGTCTGGTTAGCAACCACCGAATTTGGATCGAGTTCCACCCAAATCGTTGCTGTAGACAACGCTACTAAGGGATTTACCTGATAAAAGCGCCACCTCGGTAGCACGCTGAGCGACACGCGGGTCCCGGGTGGTCTTTGCCAGCCTGAGATAACTCTCCGTAGCAGTTTTTGAATCTCCGCGCTGAATAGCTGTCTCCCCCAACAAGAAATCAAACAACATAGAATCAGTCAAATCCTGTTTGGGTAATTCTGGCTGTCCAACTTCGTCTGGCTCCCCTAACTTCTCTAGTTTATCTACCTCAACTACAGATTTTCCTGGGATCTGTGCACAGGCAGCGAGACAAAGGAATAACGTCAAGCCAAGAAATTTAAAATTCATAAATAAATCCACACAAAGACCCAAATTAAAGTTATAAAAGTCAAAAACAAGCTTTAACACAAACCATATATTAGGTATATTTTACATTCATCACAAGTAGACTACCGATAAGCTTTAAGGTTTCAATACGATTTCTCACTTTTATAGGTATTACTACAAGCATAAAGTTCTAAATAAACCTATCTGATACTTAAAAAATGAAGCAGACAGACTCATTTACCAAGTATTGGATGTCCGCAAATTAGTGCTTAAAGAAATAAACTCTCATGACTGAAAACATTTTTATGATCACTATCTCTGCCCATAACCTAAGCCGAAACTTCGGTGCCCATACTGCTGTCCGAGAAATTAATCTGAAATTGAAGCGTGGTGAAGTACTTGGATTCCTTGGCCCTAACGGCGCCGGAAAAACTACCACCATGCGTATGCTTACTGGCAATCTTGCCCCCAGCAGTGGCAGCGTAGAAATTTGTGGTGTAGATTTACTGGACAATCCACGTGACGCCAAAACACATATCGGATATCTTCCCGAAACACCACCTCTATACCAAGAATTAACGGTAAACGAATACCTACGATTCGCTGCCAAGTTACATCGAGTCAGCGCCATTAATTTATTATCTGTTCTGGATGAAGTCAAGCTACACTGCGGGCTGAAAGATGTGGGTAAATATTTAATTGGCTCTCTGTCAAAGGGATATCGACAACGAGTAGGAATTGCTCAAGCAATTATTCATGACCCCGATGTAGTCATCCTTGATGAGCCAACAGTTGGACTCGACCCTAATCAGGTGCGTGAAATTCTTTCTTTAATCCGTGAACTGGGCGCAAAGCGCAGTGTGATTCTCTCCACTCACATCTTACCAGTGGTTGAAAGCGTGTGTAATCAGATACAGATCATGCACCAAGGACAACTGGTATTTAACGACACGCTATTCGGGCTAAAACAAAAAGAAATTAACTTAGAAGAAATGTTTGCGCAACTTACCCTGAACAATCAAACCTTAGGAAACCCCTAATTTTATGATTTTCATCATAGCTCATAAAGAATTAAAAACTCTATTTGCTTCGCCACTTGCCTGGACACTACTCGCTCTAATGCAGTTGGTCCTGGCATGGATCTTTCTTGGTCGCCTCGACGCCTTTCTTGAAATACAACCACAACTATTACAAATCGCCAACCCACCAGGAGTGACAGAAATTATTGCTGCACCAGTATTTGCCACGGCTGCAGTAGTATTTATGATGACCACTCCACTTCTGACCATGAGACTCATTGCCGAGGAACGCCATAATCACACTATGACTTTTCTCATTTCTGCTCCGATTTCTATGACTGAGATCGTGTTAGGTAAATTTCTAGGTCTGATGATTTTCTTCTCCGCAGTAATCACCCTGGTTTTTATGCTATCGATCTCGCTGCTGGCTGGAAGTGCATTAGATTTCGGTTTATTGTTGAGTAACACCGCTGGACTGATTCTGATAGCCGCTTGTTTTGCCTCTCTGGGATTATTTATGTCCTGCCTCACCGCACAACCTGCGATTGCTGCTGCAGGTGCGTTGGGAGCACTACTAGTGCTATGGGCAATAGACATTACTACGAATGACATAGACAACATTGCACAAGACTTCTCTCTCCTCAAACATTTTGAAAATTTTAATCATGGCGTGATCGACACTTTTGATCTTGTATATTTTTTATTGTTTACAATTACCTTTATAGTGCTGTCTATCCGCAAATTAGATGGGGAACGTCTGCGTGGCTGAATATAGGATAAGTGTGTTCTAGTGATTACGATAAACAAAAAATTGCGTATGCGCCTATTAATACAAAATGGCCTGTTTGTTTTGCTGCTATTGCTATTGGTAGGATTACTGGGTTACCTAGGACGAGAATATAATGTTCAGTGGGATATCAGCCAGAATGGACGCAATACTCTGAACCAAGCGAGTGCAGAGATACTGCAAAAGATGGATGGTCCAGTTACCGTCACTGTCTATGTCACAGATCAGGATGCACGATTAGGAGATATTCGCAAAATCATAAGTGAGTTCCTTAGACTTTATCAACGCATTAAGCCCGATTTTACGTTCACTTTTATTGATCCCACGGAGCATCCGAAGGTCACTCAGGAAGCAGGAATCAAGGTTAATGGTGAAATGGTAGTGACATTTAATGGTCGAAGCGAACATTTAACTATAGTCAATGAACAGGTATTTACTAATTTACTGATACGGTTGGTGCGTTCTGGTGAAAAACTGGTGATGGGTCTTAGTGGCCATGGTGAACGTAGACTTGATGGTCGCGCCAATCATGATCTGGGAGAATTTGGAAAGCAATTGTCTATGAAAGGTTTTAAAACTGACTCGCTAAATCTAGCCATTGCTCAGGATGTACCAACCAACGCAAGTGTGCTTATTATTGCCTCACCACAGGTGGACTTACTAAAAGGTGAAGTGGATAAAATACTTGCGTACGTTGCTCGTGGTGGCAACCTATTGTGGCTAATCGATCAAGAATCTTTACGTGGATTGCAACCGTTAGCGGAGAAATTAAGTTTAACACTCACACCGGGTGTAGTTGTTGATCCTCAGTCACAACAACTAAAAGCACCTATTACGTTCGCATTGGGTGCGAATTATGGACAGCACCCAATCACACGTAATTTCAACAACATCACGATTTTTCCCTTTGCGCGCCAGATAAGTTTGAACGAAAGTAAGGAATGGAACAGTGTCTCGTTGGTAGAAGTTGCACAAAACGGATGGGTAGAAACAGGTAAGCTGGAGAGCGATGTTACTTTTGATGAAATGTATGACGTAGCTGGGCCGATAAGCATCGCCGCTGCACTCAGACGCACCTTACAAGACCGTGAGCAACATGTTGTAGTAATCGGAAGCGGCCATTTCCTAGCCAACAGCTATCTAGGTAACGGCAGCAATCTTGATTTCGGCATCAATCTCATCAACTGGCTTGTAGAAGACGAAAACCTCATTACAATCCAACCCCGCGCTACGCTTGACAGCAATCTGACCATGAGTAAGTCTGCTTTGACTGTAATTGTCTCTGTTTTCCTTATCATTCTTCCACTCTTTTTTTTAGTATGTGGAATAACTGTATGGTGGCAACGAAGGAGAAGAAAATGAATTGATATGACACTAGCCTCTATAAATTCAGGAAGTTGAGTTAACTACACCAACATTTAATCTTCAGCGAAAAAGTTTTAGGGTACCCCATATTATTAACATATAAACATCAAATGTTGGTTTAATAACAGTATATTATGATGAATTTTGATTTATAGGAGTAAAGATGCCTGAATTACCCGAAGTTGAGGTAGTTTGTCGAGGCATTAAGCCCCATTTGGTAAGACAACACATCACTAGTGTAATAATACGTAATCCATGTCTACGCTGGCCGATTCCAAACAATCTGAAAAATGTATTAGTTGGGCTGGAAATTCGTGAAGTAACACGACGCGGAAAATATCTTCTACTTGATTGTGGCAAAGGTACGCTGATTCTGCACTTAGGAATGTCAGGCAGTCTGCTAATATTAGCTAGCAAGACACCCCCACAAAAACACGATCATTTCGACCTAACTTTGGGTAATGGTATGATTTTACGCTTAAGAGACCCACGACGTTTTGGTGCGGTTTTGTGGACAACTAGTAATGTCATGCGCCACCGACTGCTAGCCCATCTTGGACCTGAGCCACTTACTGCAACATTTAGCGGAAACTTGCTTTACGAAAAGACTCGTGGCCGTAGCGCCAGTATCAAGGAAATTCTAATGAACAGCAGCATCGTTGTCGGTATCGGCAACATTTACGCCAGTGAAGCTCTATTCCATGCCGGCATCAATCCCAAAATCGCTGCAGGTAGAATTAGTGTAAATCGCTATGATAAGCTGGTTTGTGTTATAAAGAAAACGCTCAAACTTGCTATTACTGCAGGTGGTAGCAGTCTACGCAATTTCGTCAATAGCGATAGTAGCCCTGGCTATTTCCAACAACAGTATTGGGTGTATAAACGTAGCGGGAAGCCATGCCGAAAATGTGGAGTTGCAATCAAGCAAATCAAGCAGGGGCAACGCTCAAGTTTTTATTGCCCAGGCTGTCAGAAATAAGTCTCGATATTATCGAAATCCCAAAGTTTCAGGAAACGCCTTACCGATACTTTCGACGATCAAATCCATGAATTATCCTAGCTTGGTATATTATTTGAGTTTATACACTTTCACAATCAAAGGGTTTATATGAATATAACCTTCATTGGTGGAGGTAACATGGCTTCCGCTTTGATCGGCGGACTGTTACAACAAGGTTACTCAGCTGCTCAGATACATGTGGTAGAGATAAATGCTGAAGTCCGTGAGAAAATATACCGAAAGTTTAGCGTAGAAGTGATGGCAGAGCTTTCCGATAGAATGGTTGACTGTAACGTGATCCTTCTTGCTGTAAAGCCACAGCAGCTTTCATCCGTGGCACAGGAACTTGCACCACTCCTTAAGACGCATTTGGTTATTTCTATTGTCGCCGGGATCCGAACCACAGAAATATGCCGCTGGCTGGGCGGTTATACGCGTGTGATAAGGGCCATGCCAAACACACCTGCACTGATCCGCGCAGCGGTCACTGGTCTCTTTGCTCTACCCGAAGTAAATACAAATGAAAAACAAGATGCAGAGACCATACTATCAGCAGTGGGCTCCGTACTATGGTTAGAACGCGAAGAGTTATTGGATGCGGTCACTGCTATGTCCGGGAGCGGCCCAGCTTATGTCTTCTATTTCATCGAAGCGATGCAGCAGGCAGGGCGAGAGCTAGGTCTCGATGAAACTCAGGCCCGCCAGTTAAGCCTGGAAACCTTTCTCGGTGCAGCAAAGCTAGCGAGCCAGAGCAACGAAAATGTCACCACACTACGTGACAACGTGACTTCAAAGAATGGCACTACTGAGCATGCGATACAGACCATGGAAAATGATGGTATTAATAGGAAAATCATACGTGCGATTCATGCGTCAAATGAACGCGCGCGCGAACTTGGCAATGAGTTCGGTAGCAAATAATCTTCAGATACAGATTCTTACATACTAGGAAAATACGTGCTTAATCAGATTCTTATCTTTATATTCAACACATTGCTGGGACTATTCTCTCTTGCACTACTACTGCGCTTTTATATGCAACTGATGCGCACACCGTACCGTAATCCGCTATCACAATTCCTCATCGCCCTTACCGACTTTATTGTCCGCCCTACGCGCAGAATGATCCCTGGTCTACGGGGTATTGATCTTTCAACACTTCTGTTAGCGTGGCTTATACAATTTATTCTGCTAGCAGGAATATATAAGCTTCAGGGTTATAATTTTAGTTCGACCATAGGCACAGTGATTATGGGACTTGTGCTGCTAGCATCTGTAGAAATCATCAAGATGAGTTTCCACATTGTTATGATAGCGGTAATTGTTCAGGCCGTACTCTCTTGGTTCAGCCCACATAGTCCTATGGCACCCTTGCTTGACAGTTTCACCAGACCATTCCTAAGAATTTTCCGTGAGCGCATTCCACCCATTGGTAACATCGATCTATCACCACTGTTTGTACTAGTTATCATTCAGTTATTGCTGATGGTTGTGACGGGGTGGCAGCAGGGAATTTACCAGCTGTTCTGACCTATTGTAGTTCACCAGCAATATTGTTTACAAAGAAATAGGGGATTACTGCTGTGTAGTCTTGCTTATCTTCACATATGAATAATCATATCTACCCTCACATTGCTTCGTACCACCGCTATTTCAAATTGGGCGATTATGATTTTTTTTGATATATTGATATCAGGGAGTGATTATGAATCGCGAGATCGAGGCAATCAAATGCAGAATTATACATATGCAAGTCGAACATCACGACCTGGATGCTGTCATTACCAAGTTATCAGAGAATCCCTACCCCGATCAATTACAACTAAAGCGTCTAAAAAAAAGAAGACTGCAACTCAAGGATATGATTACTAAACTTAAAGAACAACTAGTACCTGATATCCTGGCGTAATGACAAGTATGAATACGAATTGGTACTAATGATTAAATAAGCCTACTTTTAAAATTAAATTTGTACAAGCATACAGCGACTGCTACTGATGGAAAATGCCATAAAAAATATTTATATTGTATTTACCTTATGAATAGGCTTGATTTAGGCAATTTATTCTTCTGAAACTAATCGTAATAACGGAAAGGAAAAAATAACCATATGAAAACATCCGCTTGCACTTTATTATCAAGATTCATCCTCGCCATATCCCTATGCGGAATAATGTCATACGCCGCTGCAACTAAGGTTGAAGTCTATAAAAGTCCAACCTGTAAATGCTGCGGAAAATGGGTCGACCATATGCGCGCCAATGGTTTTACTGTAGAAACTAGGAACGTAGGCAACAGGGAAGCGCGGAAACGTGCGGGTATTTCCCCCTCACTCGGGTCGTGCCATACTTCTCTTGTTGAAGGTTATGTTATCGAAGGGCACGTACCGGCAAGTGACATTAAAAGATTTCTTAGCGAACGTCCCAATGCTATCGGCCTGGCTGCTCCCGGTATGCCTAAGGGCTCTCCTGGTATGGAAAGTTCCCGTAGTAATCCCTATAACGTACTTTTAATTAACAAAGAAGGAAATGTGAGTGTGTATAGTCGCCACCTTCCATCTGATAAAAACAAATCAGTAATGAGACTGAAATGAACGGTGTAAAATTATTATTGCTTTCTCATTACCGTCGCCACCTCCTGCTGCTAGGTGTAGCAACTGGATTCATTTTAGGCTGCAGCGACCAACCCCACCTGTACCCAAAACCATACTAGCCCCATTAAGACCTTTATCGACCTTATCTAACACCGTGACGCCACCACCACCTGTAGCCGAACCGAAGCAACAGACACAGACTATAGAAATGCGTAAACTAGATCCAGAGAAAGTTAAGCGCGGTGAGGTTATTTATGAAGTAAATTGTGCTACCTGTCATGGGCCGAAAGGAGAATCTACTCCAGGATGGAGGAAACAAGGCGCAGACGGCAGGTACCCTCCACCGCCTCTGAATGGTAGCGCTCACACTTGGCACCATTCAACTGAGACATTGGAGAAAATGATCCGTGAAGGTAGCCCATCTGGTATGGGAGGAATGCCTGCATGGGATGATAAATTAACCAACCAGGAAATCAATGACGTAACAGTTTGGATTACGTCAATATGGCCGGATGAGCTATATAATATTTGGTATCAGGAAATTGAACACAAACCACATAAAAAGAAGCAACATCAATAGAATCTAGTGCTAATTCGACTGAAGGTCTAGTAACACAGTTGAATGTTCACAGCCAGAATCTTAGGCTTGTTCTTTTTTTACTGCTTCTTTTTTTACTGCTTCTTTTTTTATTGCCGAGCGTGCAGGGAGCTTCTCCCGAATACGCGCCGATTTGCCAGAACGGTCTCGAAGGTAATAAAGCTTTGCGCGACGTACATCTCCACGGCGTTTGATCTCTATACTGGCAATCAGTGGTGAATAAGTTTGGAAAGTACGTTCTACACCTTCGCCGCTGGATACTTTCCGCACTGTAAAAGCCGAGTTGAGACCGCGATTGCGTTTGGCGATAATCACTCCTTCGTAAGCTTGAACGCGACTACGATCACCTTCAACAACTTTTACGTTAACAATCACAGTGTCACCAGGGGAAAAATCCGGAATTGTCTTGTTTAAGCGTTTAATTTCTTCTGTTTCAAGTTGTTCAATCAGATTCATCTCTACTCCTTACTTTGATTCACTTTGTTCTGATTAGCCTTATAATCCTTCTTAAATTCTTCCAGTAGTTTATTTTCTTCAGTGGTCATACCTTGTTCAATTCTCAACGCTAACAAATCCGGGCGCCTGAGCCATGTCCTACCCAATGCCTGCTGCAAGCGCCAGCGGTTGATTCTAACATGGTCTCCGGACATCAATGCCTCCGGCACGACGTCCCCTTGATAAACTTCAGGACGCGTGTAGTGAGGAAAGTCCAATAAACCATTCACGAATGAGTCCTGGTCCGCTGATTTCGGATCACCTAATACACCTGGAATCCGTCTCACTATACTGTCTATCAACACCATTGCTGGTAGCTCACCGCCAGAAAGTACATAATCGCCGATAGAAATTTCCTCGTCCACTTGCCGTTTTATCAGGCGCTCATCCACACCTTCGTAGCGACCAGAAATTAGCACTAACCCTGGTAACTGGCCTAACTCCTTCACTAATTCATGGTCAAAAATCCGACCCTGGGGAGAAAGATAAATCACTTTCATCCCACGGACTCCACATGCAGCCTGCCTTACTTTGGCTGCTGTAACGGCTTTTTCCAGTGGATCAACCAACGCCACCATCCCCGCGCCCCCACCGTAGGGACGATCATCTACTGTGCGATGAACATTCTCAGTAAAATCACGTGGATTCCATGTGTGTAGCTCATAAAACTTGTTTTCTTCCGCCCGTCCAGTTACGCCATGTTTTGTTATGGCATTGAACATTTCTGGAAATAACGTAATGACGTCAAATTCAAAAGCCATTGTCCGTCACCCTAGTAATCCAATCCCCAATCAACAATAATCTGGCAAGCTTTTAAATCTACTTTCACAACTACTTGATCGACGAATGGAATCAGTCTTTCACTTTTACTTTCTTTCAGGCTCCGAACTTGCAGAACATCACTAGAGCCGGACTCTATTAAACCAGTTACGTTTCCCAGTTCTTCCCCCTGCAAATTGACCACTTTTAGATCAATTATATCTGACCAGTAATAACCATCTTCACCACTATCTGATAACACTGGTAATTGGTTACGAGGAATTGCAATCTGCATGCCACTCAACATCATCGCCGCAGTACGGTCAGCACACTGCTCCAACATAGCAGTTAACATTTTCGCATGAACATTACACTCGGTAACATTCATCTCACGCCACTTTCCATCACCCTTACCTACCCACCACACAGGGTAATCAAGCAACCCATCCACAAATTCAGTGAAAGGAAAAACCTTAACCCAGCCAAGTACACCAAAGGGGCTAATAATCTGCCCCATAACTACCATGGATTCAGTTTCTTTGCTTACCTTAGTTGCTTTCTGCGGTTTTTTGCTTTGCGCCAAATTGCTTGACAAGCCTTGTTACGGTGTCAGATAGCTGTGCACCCTGTGATTGCCAATAAGTAATTCGATCAAGTCGCACGCGCAGTCCTTCTTCACCTTTGGTCGCCTTAGGATTGTAGAAACCAACGCGCTCAATGAACTTGCCATCGCGCGCATTGCGAGAATCCGCTACTACCATTTTGAAAAACGGGCGCTTCTTGGCACCCCCTCGCGCCAATCGAATAACAACCATGTTTGAACCACCTATAAGAATCTAAAATTGAAAAGGATGTGATTTTACGGTAATTCTCATTGTTTTAGCAAGTAAAAAGCATTTGTTGAAGATAAAAAAGCAGGGTGTAAATCCCGAAACTGCCTTATCTTCACTAAATAGTTAATCGTATGCCCCAATACTCAGTATATTAGTGCGCACGCTCCCAATTTGATCCCACCCCCAACTTTACTAGAAGTGAGACGTCCAGTGTAGCAGCACCACCCATGAGCTGTGGCAATTCTTGCTTTACTATTACAACCTCGTCATCAGGTACCTCTAGCACCAATTCGTCGTGGACCTGCATAATAAGTTTGCTACATAGCTTTTCTCGAGCCAGCCAATCATGCACCGCGATCATGGCTAATTTCACAATATCTGCTGCAGTGCCTTGCATGGGAGCATTGATTGCAGCACGTTCTGCAGCTTGTCTACGATTACCGTTAGGGCTGTTGATTTCTGGTAGCCATAGTCTACGCCCAAACACGGTCTCGACGTAACCAGTTTTTCTAGCATCTTCTCTAGTACTTTGCATGTAGTCTGCTACACCTGGGTAACGAGCAAAGTAGCGATCCATATAAACACGTGCAGCGGTGCGTTCAATACCCAACTGCATAGCAAGACCGTATTCAGACATGCCATAAATCAGGCCAAAGTTGATAATTTTGGCATAGCGTCGCTGCTCATTATCTACCGCATCGAGTGACACACCAAACACTTCCGCAGCAGTGGCACGATGAATATCCGCGCCTACAGCAAATGCTTTGAGTAAACCTTTGTCCTTTGAAATGTGAGCCATGATGCGTAACTCAATCTGTGAATAATCAGCAGAAACAATATGATGCCCAGGTGGCGCAATGAATGCTTCACGAATACGGCGACCTTCGGCGGTTCTTACCGGTATGTTTTGTAAATTGGGTTCGTTGCTGGCAAGCCGTCCGGTTACCGCAACTGCCTGGGCGTAATTAGTATGTACCCGCCCAGTGATAGCATTCACCATGCGTGGCAGTTTATCGGTGTAAGTAGATTTGAGCTTGGCAAGACTACGGTAATCAAGCAGGATTTTCGGTAATGGATAATCCAGTGCTAGTTGTTGCAGCACGTCCTCTTTAGTGGAAGGAACACCGCTTGGAGTTTTTTTAACAATAGGGAGCTTGAGTCGTCCAAACAATATCTCCTGGATTTGTTTGGGTGAATTCAGATTAAATGGTTGCCCAGCAATTACAAATGCCTTTTCCTCTAGGGAGAGCATTTTCTCGCCTAGTTCGCGACTTTGGATTTCCAACATCTTTATGTCCAGCAATACGCCATTGCATTCCATCTTAAATAGCACCTCTAGCACTGGCATCTCGAGCGTACGATAAACATACTCAAGCTTAGTATCATTCATAATTCGTGAATACAGGTACTGATGCAATTGTAGAGTAATGTCGGCATCCTCCGCTGCATACTTCGTGGCCTGCTCTATGCCCACCTGGTCAAAACTGATTCTGTTGTTACCTTTGCCAGTAACCTCATCGTAGCTGATGGTTTTGACGTCAAGATGGCGTAACGCAAGATTATCCATATTATGTAGACGATGAGATTCCAGTACATAGGATTGCAATAACGTATCGTGCGTGATTCCATTTAAGGCAATGCCATGATTGGCAAAAATGTGTTTATCGTACTTAAGGTTCTGCCCGAGCTTGAGCTTGCCAGGATCTTCCAGCCAAGATTTTAATTTATCTAAAACAAGGTTGATTGCCAGTTGTTGTGGAACGCCGGGATAACAATGAGCAAGTGGCAAATAAGCAGCGCGATGAGGATTAACAGAAAATGAAATACCTACAAGCCTCGCTCGCATAGGATCCAATCCGGTAGTTTCGGTATCAACAGAAACTAGGGGCGCATTATTGATGCATTCAATCCATTCCTCCAATTGGCATTCGGTTAGTATGGTTTGGTAGTCTGAGGAAACAACCTCAACAAGGGCTTGTCGGCCCTTATCCGTACCCTGGCACTCAGTGATAGGTTGCGCGTAGTTTATTCCCGATAAACCAGGACTTTTCTGTTCTACACTTGTATCTTGTTGTAATTCCCGCAACCAGGTTCTGAAATCCAACCTCTCATAAAGTTCTACGAGTTTTGTCGTATCTTGTGGTTGCAATCCAAGATTTTGCAAACTCACTGGCAAAACCACATCACACTTAATAGCGAGTAGTTCTCGCGATTTTTCAAGCCAGCCGATCGTTTTACGCAGATTTTCCCCAACCACACCGTCGATTTCCTTAGCATGAATGATGAGGTTGTCCAGTGTGCCGTATCGTTCAAGCCATCGTATCGCTGTCTTAGGTCCAACCTTCTCCACGCCTGGTACATTGTCTGCCTTGTCGCCCACTAACGTCAGATAGTCAAGCATACTTGTTGGTGCTACACCAAACTTGGCAAGCACACCTGCTTCATCAAGAGTTTCGTTGTTCATGGTGTTTACCAGCGTCACCTGTTTATTTACCAATTGCGCGATATCCTTATCACCAGTCGAAATCACGCAACGCATCTTTTCTTGCTCGGCTTGTTTTGCCAACGTACCAATCACGTCGTCTGCTTCCACTCCCTCAATTATCAGCATCTGCCACCCCAAAGCACGTATACATTCATGTAGCGGTATGATCTGTGCAATCAGATTGTCTGGCATGGGCGGGCGGTTCGCTTTGTACTCTGGATATAAATCGTCACGAAAAGTCTTTCCTTTTGCATCAAATACACACGCGCTATAATCGGCTTGGTAATCGTTGTGCAAACGACGCAGCATGCTGATAACGCCTTTGATCGCACCAGTGGGCTCATCATAACGATTTCGGAAATCAGGTAGCGCATGAAAAGCGCGATACAGGTATGATGAACCATCGACTAACAGTAGTGTTTTCATAAAATTCTTCAAAAGGTTATCCATGAGCCAGCAAGATAAGCCAGTCAGCAACATGACCGTTGAATACCCAGAAAAAAACTGGTCAGCACGGGAATCGTGGCGTGTATTTGGAATTATGGCAGAATTTGTCGAGGGAACAGAGCGCCTTAATTCCATTAAACCTGCAGTTAGTATTTTTGGCAGTGCACGTACTCATGCGGACCATCCCCACTATAAACTAGCAGAGCAAATTGCGCTGCAATTGTCTGATGCAGGTTTCTCAGTTATTTCTGGTGGCGGCCCTGGCATTATGGAAGCAACAAATAAGGGTGCGTATTTCGGAAAATCACCTAGCATCGGCCTAAATATCCAACTTCCCCATGAGCAACATAGCAATAGTTACCAGAATATTAGTCAGACCTTTCGCCACTTTTTTACACGTAAGTACATGTTTGTAAGATTTGCAACTGCCTATGTGGTTATGCCGGGTGGATTTGGTACGCTAGACGAACTGATGGAAGCGCTTACGCTGGTACAAACTGGAAAAACCCGAAAAATGCCAATTATTCTGGTCTGTTCGGATTTCTGGAGTGGCATACTAAGCTGGTTCCGACAAACACTGGTAGCTGAGAATATGATCTCTGCGGAAGATATGAACTTAATACAAGTAATAGATGAGCCTAGTCAAGTGGTTAATGCAATTTTTCAGTATTATGAAACTCGTGGTTTCGAACCTTCTGCAGCAGAGTTAGAAGTTCAACTCAATCTATAAACAATACGTGTCGATAGAATGTATAAATTAACCCATCCGGGGACCACAATGCATCTAATATTCCTTGTACTGCTACTGAGTCTGGCAGTGCCTGTGGCAGCGCAGTCTACCCAAACCAGTAGCTTGAAGGAAGCTCCGCCCCCGCCAGAGCTTCCAGAATTGTCGTCAGGGTCACCCAACGCTGAAGATCCTTTGCTAGAAGAACCACTGGTCGTCATCAGGAAACGCGGGGAAGACAGGATTGAGGAATTCCACAAGGACGGAATAATCTACATGATCAAGGTTACTCCTCGCATCGGTCTTCCTTATTACCTATTTGACGATACGGGTGATGGCACATTTTACTCAGGGGATGGCACTCTTGACGATGGCATACGCCCGCCAATGTGGGTGATATACGAGTTTTAAGTTTCCATAAATAACAAGGAAGAATAACACGTTAGCCTTTGTTTCTGCACCTTTATCATCTTACTCATGTCTGTTTTCACCACCGTTACCCAAGATCAACTTTCTGCCTGGCTCAGAAGCTATTCCCTAGGTACGCTAATTAGCTTGCAAGGTATATCTTCTGGTATTGAAAACACGAACTATTTCGTTACCACCACTCAGGGTAAATTTATTCTCACGCTATTTGAGAAACTCGTTGCCTCTGAGCTGCCTTACTATCTTAACCTGATGGTACATCTTTCGTGCCATGGTATCCCCTGTCCCAGTCCGATAGCTAGTCTCGATAATAAATTTCTGGGCAAGCTAAATGGAAAGCCAGCAAGCCTTGTTACCTATTTACCGGGAAAACCGCTTGAACGTCCCACCCCTGCACAATGTGCACAAGTGGGAACACTACTAGCAAACATGCATTTGTCAGGCCGATCTTTTCCAGAGAAAATGAACAATCCTCGTGGACCCAAATGGTGGGAAACTATAGCACCCACACTCATACCGTTTCTACCGGCAGTAGAAGCAGATATTCTTAAGGAAGAGCTGCATTTCCAATCGATGTACCGGTTTGGAAATCTCCCATGTGGTGTAATCCATGCAGACCTGTTCCGCGACAATGTACTATTCACCAACAATACTATTAGTGGCGTGATCGATTTTTACTTCGCCTGCAACGACGTACTTTTATACGATCTGGCTATTGCTGCCAATGACTGGTGTATGGTTGAAAACGGCAAACTGAACGAAGCCCGCATGTTGTCCCTGCTTCAAGCATATCATTACACACGTCCGTTAACCTCCACTGAACGTAATGTCTGGCCGGTGATGTTACGTGCTGGAGCATTACGCTTCTGGATATCAAGACTATATGACTACCATTTACCACGTGCAGGAGAACTTACTTATGCCAAAGATCCTAACCATTTCAAGCACATGCTGGAAAGTCATTTATTATCTCAGTCGAAGCTGGCACAAATTTGGGTTTGAACCGAGAACAATAGATCAAGTTTGGATAACAAATGTCCACTCTAGGTATATAGGAGATACCAAGAGATGAAAGCAAAACAAGTTGGAGCAAAACAAGGATTACAGTGGATCGTGAATGGTTTCTACCTATTCCGCTGTAATCCGCTAATCTGGATCATACTGTGTGTTTCTTTGCTGAGTATTGCAGTCGCATTTTCATATGCTCAGATAATAGGGCAGATTATTTTTACAATACTTTCACCAGTGTTTATGGCTGGGTTAATGTCTGGATGCAAAGCTCTTGAACAAGATAAGGAATTGAAAATTGGTCATTTGTTTTCAGGATTTCAGGTAAACACTATACCGTTGATCACTTTAGGAGGAATTTATCTGGTGGGACAGATACTAATCATCAGCGTAGCTATCCTAGTAGGAGGTGATACATTGATGGATTTACTTTTAGAGGGAAAGAGGGTCAACGAAAATGAGCTAAAAAGTGTCTCAGGTAATATGCTATCTGCCACCCTAGTGGTTCTAGCGTTGTCTGTCCCACTGATGATGGCCACTTGGTTTGCACCGTTGTTGATAATGTTTGATCGCATGTCCCCATTTACTGCTATGCGACTGAGCTTCTTTGCCTGCCTATCGAATTTCATACCTCTACAAATTTATGCAATCTCGTTAATTATTCTAGCTATAATTTCTTCGATACCCTATGGACTAGGATTTTTCATACTCATACCAACGTTGTTTGCCTCGATTTATGCGAGCTACAAGGCTATATTTGTTGATATATCTGAAACGGAATAATTCGGTCGATTCTTTGCCAAACTTTCTCAGTCAGGTAGAAGCCAGTTTGGCATATTCTAGCGACAACCATTTCGTTCCGGCGTGGTTGAATTTAACCTGTACACGTGCGTCTGCACCGCCACCTTCACGATTGACGATTACGCCCGTACCAAACTTAGCGTGAGTCACGTTCTGGCCTACATGCCATCGCGATGCCTCCGTATCCCGAATGTCAATTGTGCTCTCTTTCATCCTGAGTCTAGATTTCTGAGTCAGCATACCAAACACTTGATCTGTGGTTCCTGACTCTCGCCCCATAATTCCTGGAACTTGCTGCGTAATTACTTTTTTTTGCAAAGGATGTAACCACTTTAGCAAGCCATCTGGAATTTCCTGCAGAAAGCGTGATGGGATATTGTAGCGAGTTTGGCCATGTAACATACGGTTCTGAGCAAAACTTAAATACAATCGCCGCCGCGCACGAGTCAAAGCCACATACATTAAACGACGCTCTTCCTCTAAACCACCAGCTTCATTGCGACTGTTCTCGTGGGGGAACAAACCTTCCTCCAGCCCACTCAGAAAAACGCTATGAAACTCCAATCCCTTAGCTGAATGTACAGTCATCAATTGAAGCGCGTCCTGATTGTTACCACTCTGATGTTCCCCCGCTTCTAGCGATGCATGTGCAAGAAACCCAGCGAGACTAACATCCTCAGCTTCTTGAATGTAGCTAGTAGCAGCATTGATCAACTCGTGCAGATTCTCCAGCCGATTAGCCCCTTCGCGTTCGGCACGATAATAATCCACAAGTCCGCTATGCTCTAGCATATGATCTACGATTTCTGGCAACGACAATTCTTCACAACCTTGCTGTATCGCCTCAATCAATACTACAAAACTGTTAACCCCTTTCTTTGGTTTATCTATTTTCTTATTTCTGCTATGCAAAACTGTCTCCATATCTTCTGAGGGCTGACTGGAAACTGCTCCACTACTATATTTTTCTAGTGCCGCCTGCCATAGACTCCCGCCCAGCTGCTTGGCATCATCCTGTAACTGTTCCAAGCTACGTGCGCCGATTCCGCGCACAGGAAAGTTGATAATTCGTAGCAACGCATTATCGTCATCGGGATTAGCAATCATCCTCAAGTATGCCAGCGCATGCTTGATTTCCTGACGCTCAAAGAAACGCATACCTCCATATACACGATATGCCAGCGAAGCGTTAAACAAGGCATGTTCCAACACGCGTGATTGTGCATTAGAACGGTAAAGTAGCGCTATCTGAGATAACTCTACTCCCCCAGCATGCAATGATTTAACTTCATCCACAATGAACGCAGCCTCATCGAAATCAGTCGGCGCGTTATACACTCTCAAAGGTTCACCGTGGCCCTCGGAAGTCCACAGGTTTTTGTCCAAACGTCCGCTATTGTTGCGTATCAATGTATTAGCCGCATCCAATATGTTGCCGTGCGAGCGATAATTTTGTTCTAGTTTAATAATTTTTGAGATGCGAAAGTCATGCTCGAATTCCCTCATATTACCGGTATTGGCACCACGAAACGCATAGATACTTTGGTCATCATCACCTACCACAAATACAGCGGCTCCCGCACCAGCAAATAGTTTAAGCCACTTGTATTGTAGTTGACTGGTATCCTGAAACTCATCTACTAAAATATGACTGAATCGCCCGCTATAATGCCTCCTCAGAATCTCATTGCGAGTAAGTAGTTCATAGCTGCGCAATAAAAGCTCAGCAAAATCTACCATACCATCCTTGTTGCACTGCTGCTCATAAACCAAATAGAACTCAACCATCTTACGTGTGAAGTCATCGTAAGCTTCGACCTGGGACCCTCGCAGTCCCTCTTCTTTTGCATTATTAATGAACCACTGAACCTGGCGTGGCGGAAATTTTTCGTCATCTGCACCGATACCCTTTAGAACACGCTTTATAACTGCTATCTGATCAGCGGAATCGAGAATCTGGAAAGTTTGTGGTAATCCAGCATCCTGATAATGCGCACGTAACATGCGATTGCATAGCCCGTGAAAAGTGCCCACCCACATGCCCTGCGTATTAATTGGTAGCATGGTGGAAATGCGCGCGAGCATTTCCTTTGCCGCTTTATTGGTAAAAGTGACAGCGATTATACTGTGAGGACTAACCTGCCTAGACTGAATTAGATACGCAATACGAGTAGTGAGCACCCGTGTTTTACCACTACCCGCGCCTGCCAGTACTAAGGCTGACTGGTGAGGCAAAGTGACCGCATTTAGTTGCTCAGTATTGAGGCCGGAAAGTAGAGTAGACATTGGAAGGATGCTGATTCCAGAGTAAATTCTAAACAAGAATTATACAACCTTCACCAATCCATGTAGGAAACAAAGTTTCCTAGAAAATTTCTTATCAGGAAAACCCACCTAACAACTTATTTCTTGTTGCTCCCCGCTACCAAATTAAGAATCAGTGGTGTCAAAATCAGCTCTATCGCCAATCCCATTTTTCCACCGGGAACAACAATAGTGTTTGGGCGCGACATAAAGGAATCATGAATCATGGAAATCAGATAGGGAAAATCCACACTTCTGGATTCTCGGAAGCGAATTACGAAGAAGCTTTCATCCAATATCGGAATTTCCCGTGCCACGAATGGGTTAGATGTGTCAACGGTCGGCACCCTCTGAAAGTTGATATGAGTGCGCGAAAACTGGGGAGTAATATAATGCACGTAATCGTGCATGCGTCGCAAAATGGTGTGAGTTACTGCCTCCACCGAATAACCACGCGCATTCATATCGCGATGAATCTTCTGGATCCATTCCAGATTAACTATGGGAACAACCCCCACCAATAAATCAACATACTTAGCGACATCGACAGTGTCGCTCTTTATGCCGCCATGTAGGCCCTCATAAAACAGCATATCAGAACCATCAGCAATTGATGACCAAGGAGTGAACGTACCTGCCTTCTGCTTGTGAGGCGCAGCTTCCTCGTCATTATGTAAATACAAACGATTCTTACCGCTTCCACTCTTCCCATATTCCTTAAAAAGCATTTCAAGTTTCTCGAATTCGTTGGCCTCAGGACCAAAATGGCTGATTGGGCGATCGTTCTCTTTCTCCGATTTAGCTACGGCTTTATTCATCGCATCGCGGTCGTAGCGATGAAAACTGTCACCTTCTACCACAGCAACATTAATTTTTTCACGACGAAAAATATGCTCAAAACTGATTTTGACTGTTGAGGTGCCAGCACCAGACGATCCTGTGACGGCAATAACGGGGTGTTTTTGTGACATGCAAAATTTCTCCTGGAACTGTGGTAACAAATAGTACAGACAAAAAAACTGTCCGCAAGCTTACAGAAGCTAACAAAACTTCTAATAGTAAAATAGTCAGATTTCTTTATTGTTATGATACGGCTTTTATTATTGGATGAGCAAGAATATCGAACATAATAAATGAAACCTTATAATTTGTAATAAGTTTCAGAGGAACTGAAAGCTTTCTGAACCCAATACAGTTTTTACACATATGATATGCGGTGGTAAAGATTCATGTAAAAGTGGTAACCAAGTATCCTCTACCAAGTATCCTTAACGTTATAATTACCTACTAAATGGTAATCAATTTTATGCAAGAAAAATATAATCCAAAGAAAATTGAACTAGATGCTCAGCGTTACTGGGATAAAACCGCCGCTTTTAAAGCTTACGAGATTCCAGGTAAGCAAAAGTATTACTGCCTCTCGATGTTCCCCTACCCATCAGGAAAACTGCACATGGGACATGTGCGCAATTACACCATTGGTGATCTGCTGTCACGTTATCACCGTATGCTAGGTCTCAACGTGCTGCAACCTATGGGCTGGGATGCTTTCGGCCTACCTGCAGAAAATGCGGCAATACAAAACAAAGTACCGCCCGCACAGTGGACTTATGACAATATTGCCTACATGCGTAAACAGTTACAGAGTTTAGGGTTAGCCATAGACTGGAATCGGGAACTCGCTACCTGCAAACCGAATTACTACCGTTGGAATCAATGGCTGTTTTTACGAATGCTGGAAAAAGGCATTGCCTACAAGAAAACTCAAGTAGTGAACTGGGATCCAGTAGACCAAACCGTATTGGCCAACGAACAAGTGGTGGACGGACGTGGTTGGCGAACTGGCGCATTGATTGAGAAACGTGAAATTCCAGGTTATTACCTTAGAATTACTGAATATGCCGAAGAACTACTCAGTGACCTCGATAAATTGCCCGGTTGGCCAGAGCGTGTAAAAACTATGCAAGCCAATTGGATTGGTAAAAGTTTTGGTGTAGAGATTACTTTTCCTGCCGATGCCACATCCAATACGCCACAAGCCCTAAAAGTTTTCACCACTCGCGCTGACACTTTGCTGGGTGTAACTTACATGGCAGTAGCAGCAGAGCACCCAATCGCGCTCCATGCGGCAAAATACAATCGAGATCTAGCTACATTCATAGTAAAGTGCAAACATAATGCCACTATGGAAGCAGAATTTGCTGCTCAGGAAAAGGAAGGCATGGCCACAGGGTTATTTGTTGTTCATCCACTAACTGGTTCAAAATTACCCATATGGGTTGCTAATTATGTATTGATGGGCTATGGCGAAGGCGCAGTAATGGCAGTGCCTGCACACGATGAACGTGATTTTGAGTTCGCGAAAAAATACAACCTGCCTATCAAACAAGTTATTTCAGAACCAATAGGCTCCCCATTAAACCCGTATTTTGAATTCAGTATGAAGCAATGGAAAAACTGGTACAGCTCCAAGGATGGGGTATGCACCAATTCCGGTAAATACGATGGCCTAAAATTTCAAGTAACAGTTGATGCTATCGCTTCTGATTTATCTGCTTTGGGTTTGGGAAATAAGAAAACACAGTTCCGTCTGCGTGACTGGGGTATTTCTCGCCAACGCTATTGGGGCTGCCCGATTCCGCTTGTTCACTGCGATACATGTGGGGTCGTATCAGTGCCAGATGAGCAACTTCCAATAGTTCTGCCAGAGGATTTGGTTCCAGATGGTTCTGGCAATCCGCTGGCAAGTACACCGTCATTTTACGTGTGTGACTGCCCCCAATGTGGCAAACTTGCAAGACGTGAGACGGATACCATGGATACTTTTGTTGATTCATCTTGGTATTACATTCGCTATGCATGTTCCGACCAAGACAAGGCTGTAACCGATGCACGCACAAATTATTGGCTGCCAGTAGATCAATATATCGGTGGTATTGAGCACGCCATTTTACATTTGCTCTATTCGCGTTTCTGGAGCAAGGTCATGCATAATCTTAAATTGGTAAAATTTGACGAACCTTTCGCAAATTTGCTTACCCAAGGCATGGTATTAAATGAAATTTTCTTTCGAAAAACAGAAACCGGGCGTATTACTTACTTCAATCCGGTTGATGTTGATATTCAAACAGATGACCAAGGAAAACGTAGCGGGGGAATTCTACGTGCGGATGACCAGCCTGTTGAATTCGGAGGTGTTGGTACTATGTCGAAATCCAAAAATAATGGTATTGACCCACAAAAACTGGTGGATAAATATGGTGCCGACACTGCACGACTGTTCATAATGTTTGCCAGTCCTCCTGAACAAACGCTGGAATGGGCAGATACTGGAGTAGATGGGGCATTCCGTTTCCTGAATCGGCTATGGAAACAAGTGTACAATCATCTACAACAAACAATTGACCCTAGAATCAACAACAACCTTTCTACTGAGCTTAAATCCCTTCGCTTTAAATTGCATCATACCATTGCAAAGGTTGGTGACGACCTTGGAAGACGCCACACTTTTAACACCGCGATTGCTTCTGTGATGGAATTAATGAACACTCTCACAAAAGTTCACGATTCTGACGCAACTTCCCATAGTCTGATACAAGAAGCATTAGAGAATATCGTGTTGCTGCTCTCCCCGATTGTTCCCCATATCTGCCATGCGTTGTGGCGAGAACTCAAGCCAGGAACTGAGCTTCTCGACCAACCGTGGCCAAAAGTAGATAGCGCAGCATTAGTACAAGACGAAATTGAAATGGTAGTACAGGTCAATGGTAGACTTCGCGGCCAGATACGTGTTGCCAAAAATGCAGAATGTGCAACTATTGAACGTATCGCATTGGATAACAATCAGGTACAAAAATATGTTGCCGGGTATGAGGTGAAGAAAGTGGTGGTGGTTCCAGGACGATTAGTAAATATTGTGATATAAAAAAACTGAATTTGAGCTTTAGGATAAACCATGAAAAAAATGTTGCTTGTTGCGCTCTGCTCTTTACTCGTAGCCTGTGGTTTTCAACTGCGTGGAACAGCTTCACTCCCTTTTGAAAAGATATATGTCTCTGCCCCGGAAGGGCATCCCATCGGTGCAGAGCTTAGACGCGCCATCCAAAGTGGTAGCAACACACTAGTTTTGGATAATTCGCAGGACACTGAAGCCACATTGCAAATCATTAGTGCAGTGAATTCAAAGAATCTCTTATCAGTTTCTGGAAGCGGTAGAGTACGTGAGTTTCAATTGCATTATCGGACTTCATTTCGCCTTACTGACAAAAAGGGACGAAAACTTATACCTACCAGTAAGATCACCGTGACCCGAGTTATCCCCTTTTCAGATTCGCTAGTTCTAGCAAAACAATCAGAGGAGAGGATGCTTGTCAGGGAAATGCGTAGCGATTCTATCCAGCAAATCATACGACGGTTGGAAAAAGTGCAACTTCAATAATATCTTGTTTAACATAAAATAACCTAACCCTAGACTCGCTGTGCAGCTTAAAGATAAGATCGGAAAAATTTTACGGTAAATGCCTATCTAGCTATGCGCATCCACCCAACCCAACTTTCCCAGCATCTCCAAAAGCAACTCTTACCACTTTATACTGTGTACGGGGAAGAATCATTGCTGGCCATCGAAGCTGCTGACATGATTCGTTCTAAAGCACACCAAACTGGTTATGTCGAGCGCGAAATTTTTACAATAGATAATCAATTCAGCAGATCGGACCTTCGGCTGAGCAGTAACAGTTTGTCGCTGTTTGGCGAGCGACGAGTGATGGATCTCCGTATTCCTTCTGGCAAGCCTGGAAAAGAAGGTGGTATGGCTATCGAGGAATATTGTCGTTCGCTTCCGTCAGATACTGTCACGCTCGTTACCCTGCCTAAAATCGATAAACAAGGGCAGGCGACGAAGTGGTTCAAGGCACTTGAAAATATCGGGCCTATGATCTCAGTTTCTTTGGTGGAGCGTAACCAGCTCCCAGATTGGATTGGTCGGCGCCTAAGTATGCAGGATCAGAGAACCGACTCTAGTACTTTGCAATTTTTTGCTGAGAAAGTAGAAGGAAATCTGCTCGCAGCTGACCAAGAAATTAAGAAACTCGCGCTACTCTATCCACCAGGAATGTTGTCGTTTACTCAGGTAAAAGACACAGTGCTGGAAGTAGCACGATATGATGTTCTTAAATTGTCGGATGCGATGGCTACAGGTGATATCACTCGCTACATTCTCGTACTAAAAGGATTACAAGGCGAGGGCACAACTGCTCCATTTATTCTGACAATACTAGCAGCACAGATTCGCTCATTGATCATTCTTCGCAAAGGGCTGGATTCTGACAGACCACTCACACAATTGATGAACGAAGCTAAAATATGGGGGAACCGTCAGAAAGTAATGGAAAGCGCCGCCAGACGGATCGGCCTTAAACTGCTGGTACATGCATTATTACATACCGCAAAAATTGATAAGATCATTAAGGGTGTCGCAACAGGGGACACCTGGGTCGAATTTTTACAACTGGGATTACGCTTTTCGCTCAACAAGCGCTAGCTAAATACATTAAATACCTCAACATATAAAATGACTAGGGTGTTTTCATATTGTATTGCATGTTGCTGCAAATAAGTAGCTATGCTCCCCATTCACCTTACGCGAAATCAATCAGGTCGTTTTTATACATATTTTACTTATGTTTTTATTGTAGCTCCTTCGTCCACTAGCTTTGGCTTACTACACCATAGCAATAACGTGAGTTAGCTTGACTTGCTAGCTGTATCAACAGCAGCATATCGGCGTTAAAATAAACTATCTGTAGATTTACTAGAAAACTTGGAACTGTGATATGGATACTGTAGAAATTAAACCTTACATGCAGGCAGTTGGTCGTGAAGCTCGTGCTGCATCTCATGTGATGGCAAAAATTGAAACCGCCTCCAAAAACCAAGCACTTACTGCAATAGCTGCGGCTATCAGACGAAACGAAAAGAAATTATTGGCTGCTAACAACACTGATTTGGTTGCAGCAGAGATCCAGGGATTCGATTCGGCCTTGATAGACCGCTTGAAACTTACCTCCAAAGGCGTTGCCAGCATGGTAGAAGGATTGTTGCAAATCGCATCACTTGCTGACCCCATTGGGGAAATCAGTGATCTAAATTACCGCCCCTCTGGAATCCAAGTTGGAAAAATGCGAGTGCCGTTAGGAGTAGTTGGTATTGTTTACGAAGCGCGTCCCAATGTTACAGCCGACGCTGCCGGGTTATGTATCAAGGCAGGTAATGCAGTGATATTGCGTGGTGGTTCGGAAGCATTCAATTGCAATCAGGCTATCGCCAAATGTGTAAAAGAAGGCTTGAAGATCGCTTGTCTACCGGAAACAGCAGTACAAGTGATTCAGACTATTGACCGCGCAGCTGTGGGTGAGCTTATTACTATGAAAGAGTTCGTCGATGTAATCATCCCACGAGGGGGCAAGGAACTGATCAAACGCATATCCGATGAAGCATGTATCCCGATCATCAAACATCTTCATGGTGTTTGCCATGTATATATAGACGAGGGAGCTAATCTGGATAAATCTATCCGTATAGCTGACAACGCCAAAACTCAACGCTACGGAACCTGTAATACCATGGAAACCTTGTTGGTACACGAGAAGATTGCACGGGAAATACTGCCGCCCCTGTGTAAAATTTATCTCGACAAAGGCGTAGAATTGAGGGGAGACAAGGCCTCCTGCGCTATTGTAAAGAAAATGAAGGAAGCAACAGAAGAAGATTGGCGAACCGAGTATCTCGCACCAATTTTAAGTGTGCGAGTGGTAAATAGTTTCGATCAAGCCCTCGAACACATCACTATATACGGCTCGCATCATACCGATTCTATCGTTACTGAGGATTACTCTCGCGCCCGCCGTTTCCTACGAGAAGTAGATTCTAGCTCGGTGATGGTAAACACTTCCACCCGATTTGCCGATGGCTTCGAGTACGGCTTGGGTGCTGAAATCGGTATCTCTACCGACAAAATCCATGCTCGTGGTCCAGTGGGGCTAGAAGGGTTGACCAGCCAAAAATTTATTGTGTTGGGCGATGGCCAGATTCGGCAATAAATCACCCTGGTGTCATTCAGAAAAAACCTTCATAGAGTACCTCGAGAAAATTAACGTTATAAGCAGGCTTATTTTCTAATTTTTGGCACGATCAATGAATGTTGGCATGATGTATGGTCTGATATGTAAGAAAACGCTAATAAGCAACAAAATTTTGTTTTAAAGAGATGCCCATGACTCAACTTATCGAAATCAAAATCCCTGATGTTGGCGATTTCAAAGACATTCCTGTTATCGAGCTTCTGGTACAACCAGGTGTTACTGTGGAAAAGGAAACTCCACTCATCACACTAGAATCTGATAAAACGACAATGGAGATTCCCGCACCTTATGCCGGCGTAGTAAAGGAAATTAAGGTCAAAATCGGCGACAAAGTTTCAGAAGGATCGCTAATACTCACATTGGAAACAGCGCCCGAATCGGATACTCCCCAGCCCTCTTCCAGAAAAGACATTGAAACAAAATATGTACCACCCACTGCAGCCAATTCAACCTCAGCTTCCATTTGTTCTATCCCTTTTCCACACGGTAACATTCATGCTGATGTGGTCGTGCTGGGCGCAGGACCAGGCGGCTACACCGCGGCATTCCGTGTTGCTGATCTTGGTAAGAGCGTAGTATTAATCGAACGTTATCCGGTACTTGGAGGAGTGTGTCTCAATGTCGGCTGCATTCCTTCCAAAGCACTGCTGCATGTGGCAAAAGTTGTCACCGAGACGGAAGAAACTAAACATCTAGGTGTCACTTTCGGTACACCCAGGATCGAAATAGACAAGTTGCGAAGATGGAAGGAGTCGATCATCGGAAAACTCACCAAAGGATTGACGGGACTAGCAAGACAACGCAAAGTAGAAGTATTGCAAGGCACGGGAAAATTCACCACGCCCAATATGATTCTAGTAAAAACTCCCAATGAAGAGAAAACTGTTTCATTCGACTACTGCATAGTTGCTGCAGGATCGAGTGTGACACGTATTCCCGATATTCCCCAAAATGATCCTCGCATTATGGATTCTACAGGTGCGCTAAAACTGGAGGATATCCCCAAACGTATGTTGATCATTGGTGGTGGTATCATCGGTCTAGAAATGGCGACGGTTTATGATGCGCTTGGTTGTAAAATAAGCGTAGTAGAATTGATGGATCAATTGATTCCTGGTGCTGATGCAGATCTCATCAAACCGCTGCACAGACGTATGCAGAAACGTTACGAAGCAATTTATCTCAAAACCAAAGTTACTAAAATCAAAGCACAAGAAAACGGATTGAAAGTCACCTTCGAGGGGGAAAATTCTCCCAAGACACAAATTTACGACCGTATTCTAGTGGCGGTAGGACGTCGTCCCAATGGACATGACATCGACGCAGAAAATGCCGGCATCAATGTTACTAATGACGGTTTCATTCCGGTGGACAAACAACTACGCACCAATGTGCCACATATTTTTGGTATTGGCGATATTGTGGGCGAACCCATGCTTGCTCACAAGGCTACGTATGAGGGCAAGCTTGCCGCAGAAATCATCACTGGACAAAAAGCTGTTTTTGATGCCCGAACTATTCCTTCTGTAGCGTACACAGACCCAGAAATTGCCTGGATGGGTTTAACCGAAACCGAAGCAAAAAAACAAGGTATTGAATATGAAAAAACTAGTTTCTCCTGGGCAACCAGTGGTCGCGCAATTTCAATGGGACGCGATGAGGGTATGACCAAATTACTGCTCGATAGAAACACCCATCGCTTACTCGGTGCAGGTATAGTTGGCGTTAATGCAGGAGAACTGATCTCTGAAACTGTTATGGCACTGGAAATGGGTGCAGATATGGACGACATCAGCCTCACTATCCATCCTCACCCAACGTTATCAGAAACAATTTTCCTCGCTGCTGAAATAGCAGAGGGATCAATAACCGATCTTTATTTGCCAAAGAAGTAATCTAGCTCTACTGGATTTTATTAAAAATTACTTTTTGGTATTTAACACTAGAAACTATGCTATTTTCCGTGATGTTGCAAACTTTATTATGTCGTTAGAACTCTGTAAGTTTACCAATTAATCCCCAGTAGAAAAAATCATGCTTCTCTCTTTAATTGACGACCTTTATCGCCACTACTAAACCCAACAAGAGGCTGCTGAATATCTTTACCGAAAGCGATGACTTTGAAAAGTTCGCCCATTTCGGTGGGGCTTACTAATTTCTGTAATTGATTAGCCAAGGGTAAATAGTTATCTGTATTTTCTGCCGGTATTCGTGCAAGAATTTCGGTGATGCCACAGTTGATGAGGAAATGTGCCTGGGAGGTATATCCCAACAACTCTAGCCCCGCACCTGTCGCCGCCTCGGTGACTGCACTAAAATCTACATGACTAGTGATGTCCTGCAGACCTGGAAAATAGAAAGGATCGTCATGGGTACGGTGACGATAATGGCACATCAGAGTTCCACGATTTCGCTGGGAGTGATAGTACTCTTTGTGCGTGAAACCGTAATCGATCAACACTATTGCGCCCTGTTGTAAAATGGCTGCGAGACTTCGCATAAATCCACGTGTCAAGAGACTGATTTCACTAATATAAGTCCTAATTTTATTGCCATCGGAATTAATCTGGGAGCTTAGCTCACGTGCAATCTTGACAAGTTCCTTGTTAATCAGCAAACGGTCGCTCCACTCGAATGCACCACCATTCCACGCCACACCACGCTCGAACAAACTGGTACCACGCCATACAACCAAATGTACAGGCATAGCGTCTAGCACTTCATTTGCAAGTATCAGGCCTTTGAATTTAGCAGGCATATGTTCCAACCAGTCAACCCGAGACAAAAGCTGTGGTGCAAACTTTTCGAATAATTCTTTCTGCCGCTTTTGCAATCCTCCACTCACATCAAGAATAAAATAATGTTTTGGTAAACTTTCAAGTCTCTCCAGCTCAAGTAATAAATCAAGCGCAAGTTTACCGGTGCCAGCCCCGAATTCTAAAATCCCGCTGCTATCCTCACCTATGCATTCAATTACCTGCGCCACTTGCTGAGCCACAGCTCTACCAAATAACGGTGAAATTTCTGGTGCAGTAACAAAATCTCCGGCACCGCCAAACTTAGTTGTGCCGCCACAGTAATAGCCCATACCAGGTGCATATATTGCCAACTCCATATAACGTGTAAATGGAATCCACCCTCCCGAAGCAGTAATCTCGGCACAGATCATCTCCTGCACAGCACAACTATGCTGGAAAGCGGGTCCAGTAGGTATAGGTAGTGACAACATCGGCGCGAGAGTTTCTTTATGGTAAATTATCGAAACCTAGTGGCTCTAAATTAACGATTGTAGAGGGTGCCTTTAAAAACTCAAGATTCAAAATAGAACTAAGCGTATATAACTACGTATTATGACGTGACAGAATGATAGATTAATACGCAAAATTCTGATAGCCAATTTCAATTGCTAGAAATACCCTAGAGGAGATTGTGATGCAAGGTAAGGTAATACTAGTTACTGGTGGCACCAAGCGCTTGGGTGAGGCTATCTGCCGCAAACTACATACTGTGGGCATGAATCTGATGGTGCATTATCGATCCTCAGAAGGGGAAGCACGAATGTTGCAAACTGAACTCAATCAGGCACGTCCTGGCTCAGTGGCATTAGTGCAGGCTGACTTGCTCGATATCACTCAACTACCAAATCTAATAGACGAAACTATAAAACATTTTGGTAAAATGGATTCACTTGTCAATAATGCCTCCAGCTTCTACCCCTCTCCGATGGGAGAGATAACAGAAAAATCATGGGACGAGCTCATTGGCAGCAATTGCAAGGCACCTCTCTTTTTGTCTCAAGCAGCAGTGCCGCATCTTAAGAAACAGCATGGCTGTATTGTTAACATTGTCGATATTCACGCTAAATGGCCGCTAAAAAAGTACGTGATATATAGTTCTGCAAAAGGTGGGCTGGCTACACTTACTAGATCTCTGGCGCTAGAACTTGCACCAGAGATCCGAGTAAACGGTGTTTCTCCAGGCTCTATTCTGTGGCCAGAGAATGGTGAATGGTCAGACGAATTAGCTCGCAAGCATATCATTGGAAAGACGCTCCTTAAACGAATAGGCGAGCCGGATGATATTGCTAAAACAGTACTTTTTTTGATTTCAGATGCGCCTTATATAACTGGCCAAATCATAGTAGTAGATGGTGGACGCAGCATAAATTTATAGAGAACCAGGCATTGAACGTGCTTGCCCATAATGAGTTTCCCATTCTCTACACCTCAGAAACAACAAATTTTTGATTTTGCATAAAGTGATCTGATCCAGACCAGCTAGTGAATATAGGATAAAATGAACTCTTAATTACCATGCAACTTTCACTATGAAAAAATCTCACCTCCCTCACCGCACAAAATTTCCACGTGCTGTACAGGAACTTACCCGTCTAGCTGCAGGACTTGCAGCTTCTGGTAGTCACATAGAAGATACCTTTTGGGAAAATCAACTGGAGGTAAAAATAAACACACAGTTACGTACAGGGAATGATCAAAACCTAGAGGCGGCATTGGAGTTACTTTATGATACTGACCAAGCTGGTTACGGAGAATTCATCTATGCCATTGAGGCTGCGATTGAGTGTGGCACGTTGATACATGAAGACCATACCTATGATGTACTAATGTTTGCTGCACCAGTTCTAACCTGGTCACGTTTTTCGATTCCTTCCGGCCCGATACCTATAGAAATTTTAAATAATCTTCGCGAGCAGTTCCAGATACATGTGTTGTTAAAAAACGTTCAGTTTTCGCTGGCAGACTACCTTTTCAGTCCTGACCAACTACCACGTGGTTATCGCCTCACATATGAACTAGCCGGTAAGTTATGGGCTGCTGCTGCAGGTGGACAGGACTTACACATGAATCCACGCCAATTTGCTGAAACAGGACGCTTTCTATCAGATACCCGTTATCTTCTCGGTGCGATTGCAGTACCACAGGGAGAACCTATGTTTCGCTGGCAGGAAACTAGCGGAACAGGCCGAGTAAATAATGGAATTTCTAGTGTGAAGTCTTCGAAGCAGGAGATATCCCTTTCATGGAAAACTCAGTGTGGTGAAGCGCTACGCTCACTATTTCAGGGTTGTGCGTTAGAGCTGTTGTTGCCAGATGGATTCTTTTCTGCATGGCGTATGGCAGATCGCCTTGCCCGTCCCTATTCCATGCATGCTACCGTTGATTTTTTGCAATCAACCTTAAATATTCCTGCAAGTAGCCTTCGTGCAGTGGTCGCACCATTCCATGACCAGTTGCTAGAAGAATATCGTGTAAGTTTCACCCCACTGGATCGTAATGATGTGCTCTACGGTATTGTCTGGGCACTGGTTGGTGAGGAAGATGAAAACAGTGACACCGTTACACAAATAGAAACTACGCTGCAAGAATGCAATATAGCTAACATAACATTTCTAGATAATCACTTTCCCTTAGAGTATTGTGAGGAGTGTGGTGCGCCTTTGTTCCCAAATCCAGAAGGCGAAATTGTTCATGCCGAGTTTCCTGAAGAAGGAGAAAAGATTCTAGTACATTTACACTGACACAAAACTGATCATGTAAAAAAATAAGAGCCATTTCTAAATTTGATATTGCGTATTATATGAATAAAAAAGATTTACAAGTCTAAGTCTGGTTGAGTAGCATAGAATATACTGTAGCGATTTTATCTACGTACTGCATTAATTCTATTTAATCTTCATTAGATTAATGAGATTGTTACAATACGAAAATATCTTGCTAGTAAATACATATTTATCCAATCCTTTTAAACCGTTTGAGCCACATGTACCCAGAAATTTTATAGATTTTTCCAAACTTAGCCACCATAATCGCTTTGCTCAACCAATGACAAACTTTACCACTCTATATTTATGAAATTTCTTTTTGATCTGTTCCCGGTCATCCTATTTTTTGTCGCGTTCAAGCTTTATGGAATTTATGCTGCAACTGCTGTAGCCATTGCTGCTACTTTTGTTCAAATTATCTGGACTTGGTTTCGTCACCGTAGGGTTGAAAATATGCAGTGGGTAGGTTTAACGATCATTGTCATTTTCGGTAGCGCAACACTGTTACTACAAGACGAGACTTTTATCAAATGGAAACCAACCGTATTATATTGGGTGTTCACTAGTGCGCTACTCGTTTCGCATTCAGTATTTAAGAAAAATCTGATTCGTACCATGCTGGAAAAGAATATCTCGCTGCCAGAAGGCATATGGAACAACCTTAATCTCAGTTGGGCAACATTCTTTGCCTTAATGGGCGTAGTTAATCTCTATGTGGCTTTTAACTACTCCACTGATACCTGGGTAAATTTCAAACTATTTGGGGCAACGGGATTAATGTTGATATTTGTAGTATTACAGGGGCTTATGCTGGGAAAATTTATAACGGAGAATGAGGACAGTAACACGTGATGCTTTACGTGATAAATGGCGAAGATACTCCAGATAGTCTAGAAAAACGTATGGCGTCTCGTTCTGCTCATCTGGAACGCATTAAAGTTTTACAAGAGGAAGGGCGCCTTATCCTGGCTGGTCCATACCCTGCGATTGATAGTATTGATCCTGGCCCAGCTGGATTCTCTGGCAGCCTGATCGTAGCGGAATTTGCGTCGCTGGAAGCAGCGTGCACTTGGGCTAGGGCTGATCCATATAACACTTCTGGCGTGTATGCAAAGCTCACGATTAAGCCATTTAAGAAAGTTTTGCCAATATGAGCACAATCAAATTAATCAAGCAAAAACTTGCCGCTCTTAATCCAGAGAAAATTGAAATATTGGATGAAAGCGCCAAACATGAAGGTCACGAGGGGGCTAAGAACGGTGGGGGCCATTTCTCTCTTACCATCGTATCGTGCAATTTTTTAGAAAAATCGACCATGGCCCGACATAGGATGATATATGCCGCTCTGGGAGAAATGATGGACAAGGATATTCACGCACTAAGTATAAAGGCGTATACTCCCGAAGAAATTTAGTTTGATTCAACTAACTGAGAGGAAAACCTAATGCACCTAATGAAATTTTTACAACTAATAGTACTCTGTATTTCTGGTCTATTAGCCGTTACCGCGACTCATGCAGCGCCTATGGCAAAAGTAAACGGGGTTGCCATTCCAAACGCGCGTCTCGAGTTAGTGATGAAGGGACTCGCTGCTCAGGGTCAAAAAGATACTCCGGAAGCAAGGAAGGTTGTACGCGATGACCTTATAAAACAGGAAATACTCTCTCAGGAAGCCGTAAGAAAGAAACTCGATAAAACTCCAGATGTTCAAACTCAGATTCAGATTACCCGTCAGTCTGTCTTGATCAGAGCACTTCAATCTGATTTTATAGCGAACCATAAGCCATCCGAAAAAGAACTGCGTAAAGAATATGAGGCGGTGAGCGCAGCTTCGATGGGTGATCAGGAATACAACCCACGTCACATTCTGGTCAGTACCGAGGCAGAAGCAAAAGACATTATTGCAAGTATCAAGAAGGGCGCTAAATTTGAACAGCTCGCTAAAGATAAATCTACCGATGATGGATCCAAGAACAAGGGTGGCGAACTTGGCTGGTCCTCTGCCAGGAGCTATGCACAACCCTTTGCTGAAGCCTTGGTCAAATTGAAGAAAGGTGAAATAACCCAAAAACCTGTAAAAACTTCCTTCGGTTGGCACGTAATTCGAAATGATGGTATGCGTCCCCTCAAAATACCACCTTATGAGGAAGTTAAACCAAAGGTTGTACAGCGTGTGCTGCAGCGTCAATTTGCAGCTTATCTCGAAGAACTACGTAGTAAAGCTAAGATCGAATAGTCGCAACATTTGGGAATTTTGAAGCTAAAGAGGGCGGTCATTTGACCACCCTCTTTCAAATCATATTTCACTTACGTCTCTATCCGTATTCTTGGTGCCAGCGAACATAATAACTCATAGCTGATCGTACTAGCTGACTGTGCTACTTCGTCTACGGGCATTCCTTTCCCCCAAAGTGTTACTGGACTCCCCACATCTGCACTCTCAATCCCACTCAAATCAACATGCAGCATATCCATAGATACACGCCCAAGAATACGGGTGCGCCTACCGTTTACTAATACTGGTGTACCAATGGACGCATGTCGCGGGTACCCGTCAGCATAACCCCCAGCAACAATACCCACACGCATGGGCCGATCCGCATGAAAAATGTGTCCATAACCAATCCCATCTCCCGAACGAAGATTCTGTACCGCGATGATTCTGCTAGATACTGTCATGGCTGGACATAAATCCAGTTCGCTAGCAGTTGTATCAGAAAATGGTGATGCGCCATAGAGCATGATGCCGGGACGCACCCAGTCAGCATGTGTTTCAGGGTAGCGTAAAATTGCTGCAGAGTTGGCTAATGAGCGTGACAAATTACATCCTGCGGTAGCAGCATTAAAACATTGTAGTTGCCTTGCTACCTCCCTCCCTCCCCGTTAGGTTCATCAGCGCAAGCAAAATGTGTCATCAATGTAATTTGACCAACGGCAGGATTGGACTTCAGTGACTCTAGTGCAGCAGGAAATTTCTCAGGAGTAAATCCTAAACGGTTCATACCAGTGTTGAGCTTCAGAAATACATCCAACCCTCCAGCTCGTCTATAAACAGGTAACATCTCCAACTGCTCACTGTGATGAATTACAGTACCAAATTGGTAGCGCTCGAACAACGCCAATTCCGATATAGAGAAAAAACCCTCAATTAATAAGATAGGCTGGCGATAACCGGCTTCTCGTAGACGAATTGCAGCGTCTAATTCCAACATCGCAAAACCATCTGCGCTCTTAAACGCTTCGGCGGCACGTAGCAATCCGTGGCCGTAGGCGTCAGCTTTGATTACCACCATCACTCTTGAGCGGGGGGTATGGCGACGAACTACGGAAAGATTGTGTTCAAGCGCAGTTAAATCAATCAGGGCATGGATGGGACGCGACATTTGTTCAGTGTTTTGAAAAATTCACCACTTATCCTTTCAACATACAAGTAAAATTCATACTGTAGCATTCTTCAGTGCCTAACAACAATTCGGGGGAGGAGTTTTTGAAACGTGGTTTCTACACCATTATGGCGGCACAGTTCTTTTCGTCGCTGGCAGATAATGCACTATTAGTTGTTGCTATCGCACTACTGATAGATCTCCATGCCCCTGCGTATCTCACTCCCATTCTCAAATTTGTTTTTGTATTGTTCTATGTAATTCTTGCTCCTTTTGTCGGTGCATTTGCTGACTCCATGGCTAAGGGAAGGGTAATGTTTATCAGTAATGCCATCAAGATCACAGGTTGCGGTTTACTTTTTCTGGCCTCGCATCAGTATCTCGCTCTCGCTGCATATGCTTTTGTGGGACTAGGTGCTGCCGCATACTCTCCGGCCAAATATGGCATACTCACTGAGCTACTGCCACCGGAGAAACTAGTAATTGCCAATGGCTGGATTGAGGGATTGACCGTAGCCTCCATTATCCTTGGCACCGTATTGGGTGGCGTATTAATTACCCCATCGGTTTCCGCTATGTTTCTGGCGTTTGACTTTCCCTTCATTGATACCGGCGTGGATACTGCTCCAGAAGCGTCTATTCTCCTCATTGCTGTATTCTATGGCATTGCTGCTACCTTCAATCTATACATTCCAAACACTGGGGTTGATCACCGCATTCTCAATAAAAGCCCAATCTTCCTAATACATGAGTTTAGGCATTGCATCCAGTTACTATGGACAGACAAGTTAGGGCAGATTTCGCTTGCTGTAACAACATTGTTCTGGGGAGCAGGTGCAACGCTACAGTTTATCGTGCTGAAATGGGCCGAAGTAGCCCTCGGCTATCCGCTAAACAAAGCAGCGCAACTACAAGGCATAGTTGCCGTAGGTATAGCGATAGGTGCTGTGATGGCTGCACGGCTAGTATCCTTGAGGCAATCAGTCAGAGTGATCCCCCTTGGTATCGCTATGGGTATCGTAGTAATGGCTATGATAATAGTGCAAAACCTATGGATCGCAATCATTTTACTTATGCTGATTGGCGGACTGGCTGGATTTTTCGTGGTACCAATGAATGCACTACTGCAACATCGTGGACATATCCTGATGGGTGCAGGCCATTCTATCGCGGTACAAAACTTTAATGAAAACTTGAGCATACTTGTCATGTTGACGATATATGCTTTGTTGGTAAGTTTTGAAGTGCACGTTTACTCTGTCATAATCATCTTTGGTCTATTCGTGGCAGTAACTATGACTCTGATACGCCGGTGGCACTTGCTAAACCAAAGCAAGGAAGATTCTCTACACCTAATAGGCGCTCATAAAAAGCTTTGATAATAGCTATTTATAATCAGAAAACTACCAGAAAAATGATTCTATAAAATTGTCTGCATGGTTTTTCTTGCAAAACATAAATCTTCCCATACCTTTGCCTTGTCAATCTGTATACGTAACAGATAGGCTGGATGATATGTGACAATTAAAGGAATACCCGAATATTCATGCAACTTACCACGCAAGCTAGCAATGGTAGCGCTAGTATTCAAAAGGTTTTGTGCTGCAACTTTTCCCAGTGCAATAATAAGTTTTGGCTTAATCAATTCAATTTGCCTTGTAAGATAGGGCTCACATTGTTGCGCTTCACTAGGGCTTGGATTTCTGTTACCAGGAGGACGACATTTGACAACATTGGTAATATAAATATTCTTACCACGCTTCAGATTAATTGCTTCAAGCATATTATCCAGTAATTTCCCAGCCAGTCCAACGAAAGGCTCACCCTTAGTATCCTCTTCTACACCTGGCGCCTCCCCTACACATAACCAATCGGCATTCTCATCACCTACGCCAAATACCGTCTTGTTGCGGGCCTGACACAATGAACAAGCGCCACATTTAGCTACGCTTATCTTGAGCTGAGCCCAGTTCGAGTGCAAAATTTGCAACCGCCTATCATTCATTGCAGCAACAGGTGGGCTAGGTACCTGTGACAAATTACTGATCTGAAAATTCTTTCTAGTGCGCCACAACGGAATCAATCCCAATTCCTTGAAAATTTCTTCGCGTCTAGCACTCATAGTGTCAACTCCATAACAATAGCATCCTCACGCCCACCCATCGCAGGATAATAACCTGAACGAGTTGCAATCCGTGTAAAACCTATCCTCTCATACAATCTGGCAGCACCAAGATTGGATTTGCGCACCTCTAGAAATACAGATCGTGCGTGATGTTCCTTAGCAAGACAGAGAAAGTGCTGCAACAATTTCTCTCCCCACCCTTCTTGTTGCCATCCTGCTGTAACACTAAGCGTAAGTAAATGAGCCTCATCTAGACCAATTGTCATCACTCCGTAACCAAAAATATGGCCACCTAACTCTAATACATAGCAATGGTATCCGGAACTTATCGAATCTCCAAAATTACCCCGTGTCCAGGGAAAAAGAAAAACTTCCTTTTCAATGACTATAACTTCATCTAAATCTGTCACAAGCATTTGCCTGATTTCTGGCATTTCTTTTAATTGGGCGCTCATCTTTCACTTTCCTTTAAAGCTACTTTGTTGCGGACATAAATTGGAGCTACATCAACCGGTTCAACTGCAAGTCCCTTCGCAAAACCTTGTTTAGCCAATTGTGCTATCTCCCGCGCGTGGGGTTTAAGACCACTTTCAATATGAGTAATGCAACTACCGTAATGACTACGCAAGTCTTCGCCATATATACCAAAACCACTGCCACAACCAATCCAATTATCTCCTGATACTAACGGCGCACGACGTGGCAAACAAAGAGTTGGCTTGCTAACCGGTAGCCAATCGTCCGCAGATTTAACATAAGCAGCATGATAAATCTCGCCCATGCGGGCATCGATCGCTGTAATCACGCTATTTTTGCTAGCTTGCAGTGCCAATGCTTCCAATGTAGAGATACCTATTACTGGTAGATTTGAGCCGAAAGCCAGTCCCTGCGCTACCCCACAAGCTATACGCAATCCTGTAAATGACCCGGGGCCAGCACCGAAAGCGATACCATCCAATTGCACCAGCGTCAATCCAGCCTGCGCTAGTAATTCTTGCAACATTGGTAGGAGAAGTTCGGAATGCCGCTGTCCCGCAAAAACACTTCGGCTAAGAATTTCCCCATCCATCCAAAGTGCAATCGAACAGTATTCGGAGGAGGTATCGAAAGCAAGAATTTTCAAGTTATCAAGTCTATTGAATTTCAGAATTTTAGTAAATTCAATGATATCCATTTCTCAGTGAATATTTGTGAGAAATTTACTGTCTACTTGATTGTAGCAGTGATATGCTGATAACAAGGGTGTTTTATCTACCCATATCACCGCACAATAATTTCATGGAGAGCAACTATGAGTATTACGTGGATTCTTGTCGCAAATGCAAGTGCAGCAGATCTTTATGCCAACTATGGGACCAAAAAAAGGGCTTCAGAAACTCAAGGAATTTAAGCACAATGCTAGTAGAGGGAAGGCTCTAGAATTGGTTTCAGACCGTCCTGGACTCTACAAAGGCTATGGTAACGGCCACGGCTCCTTCACGCCTGCTACAGATCCAAAACAAAACGAAGCTCAGCACTTTGCCCTAGAGCTTGCTAAAGAACTTGATCATGGACGCACTGCTAATTGTTACCAACGTCTAATCCTCGTTGCTTCTGCGCCCTTCATGGGGCTCATTAACAGCAACTTGGATAGTCATGTGCGGGTTATGGTAAGCGACAGCTTCGAAAAGGATTACACCAAGGCCAGCAAAAAACAACTGACCAAACATTTAGAAAGCTGTATTTATCTTTGAGATTCCAAGGACCAGCGTCCGATAGGAGTATAAACCGATCTATCACTAGCTTGTTCCGATTTCACTAGTATATACTCATTTACAGGCCAGACAATAGGCTCCACCAAATGTATCAATGACTTAGGTAAAACATGGCGCCGAACCTTTCTAACCAGCGTTATATGTGGCGTAAAAGTTCTGTGATCGAACGAAAAACCATAGGCAGACAAAGTGTTCTTCAAAGAACCCACTAAATCAAAAAGTTCCAGCGGAGTCTCACCTGTTTCTGCGTAGACTAAACGGTTAAGCTTCCAGTAGCGAATTCCTTCAACAATAAAATTAAAAACCTGCCCTCTTACAGTATTAGCTGCTAAACATAGCGTATGCAGCTGACTAGTTTCCATTTCTCCCAGAAAAATCAGTGTGAGATGAATGCTCTCTGCTCTGGTTCTCCGTCCACCGCAGACTAATTCCAGCTTCTCTGATAAATCGCATAGTTGTCTCCACACTGCCTCTTTCGGCCATATTGCAAAGAAAACACGGATAGACTTTCCCGATGTCCGTATTTGTTTCAGCTGTCCACTTTCTCTGTACGGATGATCATGCATACTGCCTCCGCCTTGATACCCTCACCCCGGCCTATTGGACCAAGATGCTCAGCGGTCTTAGCTTTAATGTTGATATCCTTAGCCTCAACCCCGAGATCATTTGCAATGTTAGTAATCATGGCTGGAATGTGCGGTGACATTTTAGGTGCCTGAGCGATAATCGTCGCATCAACATTGATCAGCTTGTAGTTATTTTCTCCCAGTAAATGGCAGACTTCCCGCAGTAAAACTCGACTGTCAATATTCTTGTAGCTCGGATTAGCATCTGAGAAATGCCTGCCAATATCTCCCAACGCAGCCGCACCTAATAATGCGTCACAAACTGCATGCAACAACACATCGGCATCGGAATGCCCAAGCAAACCCTTCTCATAAGGAATCGTTATACCACCAATGATAAGCTTACGTCCTTCGACCAATTGGTGCACATCAGAACCTTGCCCAATTCTAATCATACTCACCATACCCCTCTAGTTGCGCTCGTAGTATCAGCTCCGCTAAAATCATGTCCTGTGGGTAAGTGATTTTTAAATTACGTGCATCGCTAAGTATCAATTTAGGATGTAAACCTAATTCCTCGACTGCGCTAGCGTCGTCAGTCATGGCTATGCTGCTAGGCCTACTCAAAGCATCCACTAGCAGCTTGTAGCGAAACATTTGCGGCGTTTGTGCCTGCCACAAACCTTTCCTGGATTCGGTGTGCTCAACCCTATTACTAACATCACTTCGTTTTAGTGTATCTGCCAAGGGAACCGCCAACAACCCGCCCACTGCATCGTCAGCAAGTTCATTCATTAACTTATTTAGTAACGCTTCACTCAAACAAGGCCGTGCTGCATCATGCACTAGCACCCAATCACTATCAACAATGGACGATGCATCGGGTGCTGCTTTGAGACCATTGAGTATGCTCATGGAACGAGTCACACCACCATAATTAAACACAACTAGCTTACCAGAAAATTCCGACCAGTCATGCCTTAACCACTCGCTATCGTCAGGCGCAAGAACTACAAAAACACTAACGATTCCTGGAGAACGACAAAGTGTGCGCAAGGCGTGATAAATCATTGGCCTACCAGCTAGCGGCAAATATTGTTTGGGCAGATTGTTCTCCATGCGCGAACCGGAACCCGCAGCTGGAATTAATGCAAAAAATTTTGACATCTTGTAATTGTAACGAAAAAATAGATCTTCTTCCTGATAAGTCATTGGAGCTATCTTTTTCAAATCTTAGAATCCAAAGTAATAGAGGCAGATGCAGCCTATCCGGCTTACTGTATAATTTCATGTTTTCGTATTTTTGGATAAAGCACATATGGAAACAGAACAAATCAACGCCATTGCCAACCAACTCGCCAATCTCAATAGTCGAGCGACAGAGTTGCGGGGGTATCTTTGACTTTGACGCCAAGCAAACGCGTCTGAAGGAACTCTCCAAGCTAGCAGAGGATCCCGCAATATGGGGTGACAGTAAACGCGCTCAGGAATGGGGGCGCGAGAAGAAAATGCTGGAATCTATAATCTTTACTCTAGAGGCAATTGGACAGCAATTGCAAGATGCTAGTGATCTATTCCAAATGGCAAGAGAAGAAGATGACAATACAATGCTAGAAAGCATCTGCAGCGATGTGAATAAACTGGAAATGACCATGGCAGACATGGAGTTTTGCCGTATGTTCTCCAATCCGATGGATCCCAATAACTGCTTCTTAGAAATTCAATCTGGTTCTGGCGGCACAGAAGCACAGGACTGGGCGGCAATGCTAGAACGAATGTATCTTCGCTATTGCGAACGACGCGGTTATAAGGTGGAAATACTAGAGGAATCTTCTGGTGAGGTCGCGGGTATCAAGAGCGCTTCTCTCAAAATATCTGGCGATTACGCCTATGGTTATCTGCGCACCGAAAGTGGCATTCACCGGTTAGTGCGCAAATCCCCATTTGACTCTGGCAATCGCCGCCATACTTCATTTGCCAGCATATTTATTTATCCAGAGGTGGACGATACTATTGAAATAGAAATTAATCCCGCAGATTTGCGCATCGATACTTACCGTGCATCCGGTGCAGGTGGCCAACACATCAACAAAACTGATTCAGCCATTCGCATAACTCATAATCCTTCCGGTATTGTGGTGAGATGCCAGAATGACCGATCACAGCACCGTAATCGTGCAGAAGCAATGGCAATGCTAAAATCACGCCTATACGAAGAGGAATTACGTAAACGAAGTGACGAAAAACAAGCAATGGAAGACTCCAAGTCTGACATCGGTTGGGGGCACCAAATACGTTCTTATGTGCTGGACCAATCTCGTATCAAGGATCTACGCACAGGTATAGAGATCGGTAATACTCAAGGTGTTCTCGATGGTGACTTGGATGATTTTATTCGGGCAAGTTTAAAACAAGGCGCCTGACCTGTAGCTAAAAAAAATGCCGCTACTATTTTGTGCCGTTTTTTATTCTAGTTATCGACAACTTTCGAATCGGCGTCCAAAGATATCCTACAAAATGTTTAGATTCATTTCTTCAATTTATTTACACTCGCTTTAACTGAATTTGGTTTTATAAATATATCTAAATAAGCTTCGTAACCTTCCTCATTTATCCTCTCTACCGGGATAAATCGTAAAGATGCCGAGTTAATACAGTAGCGCTTCCATGTCGGCGCTGGGCCGTCATCAAACACGTGACCCAAGTGCGAATCTGCCTGTCGAGAACGCACTTCTGTCCGCGCCATACCATATTTATAATCTTGCTTCTCCATAATTCCACTACACTTAACTGGACGCGTAAAACTCGGCCAGCCAGTACCAGAATCAAATTTATCCAGTGAACTAAAGAGCGGCTCACCTGATACCACATCTACATAAAGCCCCGGCTTATAATTGTTCCAATACGCGTTCTTGAAAGGTTGCTCCGTACCATTTTTCTGTGTGACCATAAACTGTTCAGTGGACAATTTTAGCTTCACCTTAGACAGATCTAATTTCTGGAAATTATTCATAGAATTTACTGATTGATTAGAATGCGATCACGCTCTGGTATGTTGTCTTCTCTGCTCGATACTAGTTTAATACGTACTATTAACAAAGTAGTAGCAACCATTTTAAGATTAGAAACAATTTTATGTTTTTAATATTTTGTGTGCCAAAAAAAGATGATCAACTATACAATAAATCAAATATTATATGTAACGTAAGAAATAAATTGATACGTACTCGACTCGGTAAGATGATAGCGTTGAGTGTGGCACAACGCTATAATTGCGTGCCACATGTAGATAATGAGGGAATTAATTTTTAGGGACAGGGAATGGGCGAACTGGAAGACAAACCACAACAAGACACCAATCAGATTATTGAAGAGCGTCGGGCTAAATTGGCTGCGTTGCGTGAAGTGGATAATGCCTTTCCAAATGACTTTCGCCGTAATAGCCTAGCATTAGATCTCCATAAAAAATATGACGAACAATCGAACGACATTCTAGAGGCAAACCCTATAACCGTGCGAGTAGCTGGACGCATGATGCTAAAACGCGTGATGGGCAAGGCAAGTTTCGCTACCATTCAAGACATGAGTGGACATATTCAACTGTACATCACTAACGATATTGCTGGCGAATCCACTCATGCTAAATTCAAGCATTATGATTTGGGTGATATTTTAGGTGCACAAGGAACATTGTTCATTACCAAAACTGGCGAGCTCTCAGTGCGTACTACAAGTCTGCGCCTATTGACCAAATCATTGCGCCCTCTGCCTGAAAAGTTCCATGGCCTGATAGATCAGGAGCAAAAATATCGCCAGCGTTATCTTGACCTAATTACCAATGAGGACACACGTAAAGTATTTGTCGTACGCTCTAAGATTATTCAGTCTATTCGTGATTTTTTTGTCAATCGTGGATATCTGGAAGCAGAAACACCAATGATGCACCCTATCCCCGGTGGTGCTACAGCACGACCTTTTACCACTCATCATAATGCGTTAGATATGAACCTTTATTTACGCGTTGCACCAGAACTGTATTTAAAGCGTCTGGTTATAGGCGGAATGGAAAAGGTTTTTGAAATAAATCGCAGTTTTAGAAACGAAGGAATTTCCATCCGTCACAATCCCGAGTTCACAATGCTAGAGTTTTATGAGGCCTACCAAGATCACATATATCTGATGGATCTCACAGAAACTATGCTTCGTGATATAGCGGTGAAGGTTCTAGGTACAACTAAAATCTCTTATCAGGGGCATAAAATAGATCTGGCGCATCCTTTCTCGCGACTGTCTATCACTCAAGCAATCCAAAGATTTCACCCTGAATATACTGATGTGCAACTCAACGACCGTACATTTTTAATCAGCAAATTACAGTCACTTAATATAATTCACAAACCAGATGATGGGATTGGCGTATTACAACTTTCCCTATTTGATGAAACAACTGAACATTTACTAATCGATCCGATTTTTATTGTTGATTATCCAGCAGATGTCTCTCCTCTAGCACGCCGAAATGACAAAAATCCAGAAATAACTGACCGCTTTGAGCTCTATATTGCTGGTCGTGAAATTGCTAATGGCTTTTCTGAATTGAACGATCCGGAGGATCAGAATTCACGCTTCCTTGCGCAATTGCTTGCCAAGGAATCGGGTGATGCGGAGGCCATGCACTACGACGCCGATTATATTCGCGCACTAGAACATGGGCTTCCCCCTACTGCAGGTGAAGGTATCGGTATAGATCGATTAGTTATGTTGCTTACCGATAGTCCTAGTATTCGTGACGTAATACTTTTCCCTCAATTACGACGGGAAGATTAACTTATTACGACAAAGTAGTTCTAGACTTAACCAATTGTATTTTTCCTAAGGCTATTTGCTCGGTAGCAGATTAAGAATCTCTCTCACAAGATTCTAGTGGGTGAATTTATAGATCCGTTGCAATAACCATTACTCTCAAACCAAGTTACCGCATCTTTAATCCCCTCTGTTGAAGGTCGGTATTGATAACCTAGCTCGCGTATGGCTTTTTCACTGGAGAAGAACATCTTTTTCTGCGCCATACGAATACTGTCTATTGATGCACGGGGTTCAACATTCGTAATAATTGCAATTTTCTCCATTATCCACGCTATAGGGAAGATTAGCATCGCAGGAATTTTTATTCGTTTCATCTTTTTTCCACTTATCTTGTCTATAGTCTGCAAAATTTGTAATAAGTCCATGTCCTCGCCTCCCAGGATATAACGCTCTCCTGGCTTCCCATACATATACGCCAGTAGATGACCCCGTGCAATATCATCAACATGTGCAATGTTCAGGCCAGTATTCATGTAAGCCGGCATCCGACCACAAAGCGTATCAACCACCATCCGCCCTGTAGGTGTCGGTCTTATATCACGTGGTCCTATTGGAGTACTAGGATTAACAATAACTAAAGGTAGCTCATGTTTGTTGGTGAGATGCTGAACTACCTGTTCCGCGATGAATTTTGAACGCTTATAGTGCCCAGTCATATTGACAAGGCTGGAGGGTGTCTCTTCGTTTGCTGGGCTACCATCAGAATTTAATCCCATGGTAGCTACACTACTAGTATATATTATGCGTCTAAGGCCAGCTTCGGCTGCAGCAAGTATCAGTGTCTGTGTCCCCTTGACATTAATGTCATACATGGTGTCCGGATTCGGCACCCAAAGGCGATAATCTGCAGCAAGGTGAAACAAATTTTCACAATTGGTGATTGCTCGCTTCAGTGATCCAATATCACGTAAATCGCCTTCTGAAATTTCAATGGGTAGCCCATCAATGTTACTCCGGTCGCTTCCTGGTCTGATTAAACACCGTACTTCGTGACCAGCAGCCAGTAAACAGCGTGTAACAGCTGAGCCGATAAAACCATTTGCGCCAGTAACTAGTGATTTCATGACAATTTAATCTTTAGCCTTTGGGGCTTACAAAACATTACAAGGTAAGGCTAGGAATTTTGCTTCGTCATGACTTATTTTATACTCGACCGAATGTGTGCTAGCCAATCACAGTTTTACCAGAATTATACCCATCTATCTGTAGTACTTCCATCAAGAAAATAGTAAGGTGCCGAACTTGTTATGTTGAATACGAAACCTAACGATGACGGGGGAAATAAACTAAAAACCGCTCTCTCGAATTGCTACAGCACTAATTCGTTCAAGAATAGTTGGTAGCCATGCTCTAGCCTCGCCACTAATTACTACATTTCCAGTTTTCATTTGGCGACTCTCAGGCGGAGGGCTATCTAACTTCACACGTACGCGATATATTGCATTTCGAGGGACATTTTTCTCGTTTTCCAAAGTAACAATATCACCACCTGACTTCGCATCTAAACTGTAATGCGGAAGCACTGTCGTCCGAGTAGCATCAACCTCAATGACTTGTCCTTGAAGCACACCAAGCCTTAAAGGCCTGTATACACGTGCTTTGTCACCCGGGCTTATTCGATGAACATCCTCCTCAGTAACGTATGCATCAACTACCCATTGTGAATAGTCTACTAAGGTAGCTAAAGGTTGACTGGGTCGAATCCACACACCTGGTGCAAGATCAGAGTCCAAATCTACAATCGTCCCAGAGAATGGCGCTGATATCTTTAATCGCGCTTGCTCTTCCTGAAATAATTTCTCTTCGGCAACATACTGTTCTTGCTGTGCCCGTACTTGCTCTCTGCGCGCCTCGCCGTCTGGTAATCCCATTAAACCAATCAATTCTTTAGCGCGTGCTTGAGCAAGCCCCCTTGCTCGCTCTGCAGACAACCGCAAGTCTGGAGACTCAAGAATAAACAATGGTTGTCCAATAGTTACATTTTCACTTTCTGGCAAACTAACTAGTCGCCCGGGTAAAGGCGAATAAAGAACATGTAAACGCTCTGGGTGCACCCATCCTGGTCCCCTAATCCCCGTATGCCATGGCACTAGTATCACCACCAGAATGATCCCAAGTAGCGCATAAGCTATCCACACGCGACTGGTTTTAATTTCCGATTTTCTTTCACGCCACACACTTAATTCTGACCATATAGGTCGCCAAATAAACCAAATAAGCTCTACCACCATAAGAATAATACCCAAGACCTTAAAGAAAAAATAATAAACCAATAACGCAAGACCAAGAAATACTACCAGTCGATACAGCCAAGTCATAATCGCAAATACAATTAAAAATGTCCTGCCATTACCTTGAATGTCTTCAGGCCAGTCATCATTAAAACCAAACAAAATACGTCTAAGCCAAATACGGGTAAATTCACCAGATCTCTGGTGCAAATTCGGGAAATCTATTGCGTCCATCAGGATAAAGTAGCCATCAAAGCGGAGAAATGGGCTTACATTCACTAATAACGTAAGCAACCAACTTGTCGTAGCCAGAAAAAATAATGCACTTTTGATAGCCCCATCTGGTGATAGACTCCAAGCGAAAGTAGCTAAGCCTGCTAAAGCAAGCTCTGTGATGATACCGGCGCTTGCAATTGCCAAACGTTGTCGTGGGTTACTTAGTTTCCAGCTTTCACTGGTATCGGTATACAACATAGGAAACATTACTAACAATGCGACACCCATGTGCGCTACTCTCACACCATAACGGGTTGCGGTTACTGCATGCCCCATTTCATGCAAAGCCTTTGCGAAAACTAGTGCCACCGAATACCCTAGCAAACCTGACCAAGTTAGCTGATCAACAAATGTATTAGAGAACGTTTCCCATTGCCGTGCAACTAGAAAAATTCCGACCAAGGTAAGAAAAATAACTGCAATTGCAGTAGTACGAGTGAATATCCAACCAAGCCAGGGTATTAGGCTTGCTAACCAAACTTGCGGATGAAATAGAGGAATACGAAAAAAAAGATAGTGATGCAGCATCCAATTGATAAAACCTTTATTCAGTAATTTAGCATGCTCTCTAAGCTGATCAATAGCTTCCTGGCTGCTCGCTTGGAGCAAACTATTCTGCTCCAAAAAATGCTTTAAATCATTTACATCTGTAACCTCGATATCTAATGTGGTTTCGTTATTAACCGAATTTACGATTTTCTCTGGCGAACCGTAGGCCCAGCGCAATAACATCTCAAAATCAAGCCACCCAATACGAAAAAAACTATTATTAATGGGGTCTTGCACCATCCAAGCTGGCGATCCATCATGATTAGCTGCTGCGGGAAGCAGTTTAAGCTCCTCACGCAGCGGAGGAAGAAAAATCTGACTATTCGACTCTGGGTGTACGTATGTACTCACAGGCCAGTCCATTCACGTACCGCAGTTACTGGTCTTCTAAAAAAATAATACCCTAGTGTGGCCCAATGACCAGAAATGCGAACGGTGCCGCGCAAACCAATACGTGGCTTCACCACACCCTCCTCAAATTCACCTTTTATTCGATATGCAGATACACCTTCTGGACTCATCACAGGTTGAAAACTGGTTTGCAATAATGATGCAGACAATGGGTTAAGTGGGTCAATATGCAAAAATAAGCGCATTGGCGCACCAATATCTAAGTTTAATGCCTCGTGCACTGGTAACCATACCAGCACACCCGCATCTCTCGGATTCGCCAGTTGCATCACGCGTTCACCGGTTTGCACGGGCCTTCCTATCCAATCATTTGGGTCACCGTAGATTACGATACCATCACGCTCAGCCCTTACTTCTCCTCGTGCCATTAATGATTTTAATGATGCCAACTCAGCCTCTTTCTCGCGGACACGACCTATTGCAGAAGCAATCTCACCCTTACTTTTCAGATCTTTAAACGCGCGCTGTTGTGCATTTAAAGCATCAGCACGTGCTATTGACAATACCCTGGCCGCTACATCCAACCTACTAGTTACAGTGGTGTTATCTAATGAGAACAATAAATCGCCAACATTAACTACTGAGTTTGGTTGCACGTAAATTTTACTAATTACACCATCTTGTGGGGCCGCAATAGCAAACGCATTTAAAGCTATAATCTCACCAGGAGCTAAAACAGATAAACGAACAGGAATAGACAATGCTACAAAAATTGCAATCACTGCCCAGTAACTGACTGCCTTACTCATCCATCCACGTAGTCTTGTAATAAAATCAACCTTTGCTTCGCTTAAAAAGCCAAGACAAGACCCGTAGATCTGATGTATGTGATCCAACTTCTCAAGTTCATGGGGAAGCCATGATTCTTCTCTGGCATACATCACCATCCCCAGACAAGTGCCAGTTTGGCTAAACAACTCCGCGAACAGTAAATGTTCGGGTAACCACTCCTCCCAACCATCTTTAAATTCTTCTGGCGCCTCTGCAAAATCAAGCTTATGACAACCAGCTTCTTTTGGAAGTATTTTTGAGACAGTTTTAATAAAACCGCTAAGCCATATAGCGTAGGGCGAATCTTCTGCCACGCTCACCAAACCTGATGCGGTGGTTAGCTTACGCTCTCCAATAGCCGATACTGTAAAGAACGCTGCTTGCCGATATGGCACCAAGGTTATTGTTTCATTAACAATAATAAAAGACAGGTCTGCCGGATTGATAGCTTTTACAGAACGTAAATCTAAGCTGAGAAGTGCGTCTAATGCGGGCTGCTTTGGAGCTTCGTTGACATTATCCATCTTGCAGTATAAATATCACTATGAAGTGCATCGAGGTTGTCATTAAGTGCTACATTGCAGGCATTATTGCTGTACCACTCATTCCCGCAAGTAGTTCAGGAAAATCCTGAGACATCAAACCTTCAATCTCAACTGTTTGACTAACAGAGTCAACACGACTGTTAATGGCTACCACAGTTGCTTGGTATGTTTTCCCGGTCTCATCGATTTTTACTTCAATCTTCGAGTCAACCTTAAGTTGATTCAGTAATCTGGATGGAACGTTCACTCTCAACTTTAACGGACCAGACTTCACCAAATCAAGCATCGGTTGCCCAGGTGTAACGGTCATGTGGTTACGTACGTAAACTTTTGCAACACGACCATCCCAAGGTGCTTTGATCGAGCAATATCTTATTTGCAATTCTGCTAAACTAACATCTGCACGAGCTTTAGCTACAACACTTGCCGCCAGTGAAACTTCGACATCACCCGCTTGATCTAAACCCTGCATTCTTAACTTTGCTGTGTGCGTCTCTACAGCACCTGATAGTTCTGCTTTAGCCATATCCCGTCGTGCCCGTGGATCATTACAATTAAAGGTGATTAGTGTATTACCAGATTTAAACGTGCTGCCCAAGGTTACATTCAATTTGTTGATTCGAGCGGCTGCCAGGCTGGAACCTGACCGAGAAACAGTTGTTTCTTGGTCAGGGATAAGCAAAACGCGCACTATTTCAGTTCCAACAGTACTCGTTTCTTTTACCTGATTTTCGTAAATATCATCTCTATCGGAATTAGAATCGACTAAAGTTTCCGCATTTTTAGTGTCAGAGCCTGTAGTTTTAAGACCTACGCCAGTCTGACTCTTTTCCGAAGATACATTAATTGATTGAGCTGGACTATTAGTACCCGCTTTAGTATCAGTAGCAACTGTAGTTTTAACTACTTTACCGTTCGTGGCCTTATCTGCATCCACTTCAGTTGATTCAGTAGATTCAGGCGTAAGCAATACGGTCACTAAAATCAGGATTGCCAAGCTACCACTAAGCCAATATATCATTGATACTCCTTTCCTAACTCTACCAGCCATGAGCGGAGTTCAGGGAGTGTGGAAGTTACTGCCGCAATTAATGCGCTTTCATATGCCAAGTCACGTGAGTCACTTGGTATTGTGGTTACAAATTTTGCTGATTTTTTATTCATGCCGTCGTGGTCTTCTAGCACTAGTGCCCAGGAAGCTGTCTCTATCTCGTCATTCGGGATACGTTGTAATATAAGTACGAAGGGAAAACCTTTGTCTGCATCCAAATCGATCTGATGACGTGCTAATAATACGGCCACTTGTGCTTTCATGCGAACCTGCATGACCGGATCGTCAACTCCTACAAATGCAATCGAAATTGTTGGCAAATGGCCAAATAAATTAGATGTCATTCTAAGCGTATCTTCTTCGTTTGCTTTAATGTGCTCACGAATACGCCCAGTTAAAATTTCCAGAGTATCATCTTCAAAATTATCAGGGAGTGGATCAAAACCTAGTGTATTGTAAAGACGTCCAAATGCAATCTGTGCATTCGCGTATGCATTAGCTCGTTGGTAAGCACCCAATACTGCTCGTGCATTGGTTCTGATTGCTTCTAATTCACTACTCAGTCTGGCTGTAACAGAGGCACGCATATTGGCAGCTAAGCGCTGATCTACTTGAGCACCGATATCTGCCAGTTTGAAATCTAGTATTGCTAATCGATATCGCTCTGCACTTACACGCAATTGGGTCATAATCGCCATCGACAAGGCCATTCTTCTTGAACGATCGACTTCGACTTGCCCCTCTTGAGTTTTAAGAAGGGTAGGTAAGGTTGCAAGGCGCATTATATTCCAGGACACCCTAATGCCACCCTGGAACCAGTTGTTGTTATAGAGAAGGTTATTGGAATCAAAACTAAATCCATAGTCTAAGCTTACGGATGGCAGCATACTAAGTAATTGTTTGCGTGTCTCATCTGCGGTAATGCGTTTCTTGGAGTCCTCTTGACGCAACTCTGGGCGCTGAAGCAATGCCAGCTCTTCGAGCTTACGGATATCAGTTGGTGGCGCAGGTAGTTTAGATTCTTCCGATTCTTCCAGAATGAAAACTACACCTGGCTCAACGTTCATCAATGCAGCCAGCTCTCGCTTGGCAATCTCCAGGTCTTGTCGACGCAAATTTAGCAAAGAAATCGCATCTAATAGAGCCCGTTGATAGTTTAAGGCAAGCGCTGGTGGAATAAGACGCTGTGCCTCAGCTTCACGTGAACGGGCTAATGCCAGATTAGCTTGGTCAAGAATCTCTTTTGCATCTTTAGAAAGCCTCTGTGCACCCAATGCACGCCAGAAGGAGGTGCGTACATCTTGCACCATGTTTTGAACAACTTTACGACGACGTTCTTCAGCAATTAGGAATTTATCTGCTTGCTGACGTGCACGATAATAGGAAACACCAAAGTCGAGCAAGTTCCAGGAAAATTCAGCAGCCGCTTGTGCATGATTTTTTTGTGTTGCCCTAGATGGTCGCAATGAAATCTGTTTATCTATAATACCTATAGACGTACCACCCGGCTCGTTTTGGCGCGTACGATAGCCTGCTGAGGTGAGTAGCTTAGGTAACATGTCATAGGTGGCTAATCCCGTGAGCCCTAATTCAAGCGCTGATTCCATCTGCTTCAACCGATAATCAAGGTTATATTTCAGTGTGCGCGCCATGGCCTCCTCAACCGAAACCGGCCCGTTGATGGGTTCCTGGTTTAGATACATACCAGCGGTATCTTCATCAACCCGGGCCCTTACCTCTTCTTGAGTAAATGGCTTAGGTATAATAGCGCACCCTGAAAATAATAGAGGTAACACTAAACCAATTCCAACAAAAAGTTTCTTAGGAATCACCCTTGTAGCTGAAGTATTCAATAGTGCTCCCATCATTCGACGTTTGGTGCACTATCTGAAGGTGCAGGGCTTATTTGAGGCGATTCTTTGTAGCTCGCTAAGCAACTGGCTACTAAAGCTTTTAGCAGGTTTTTTCTTATCCTGATTTTCTCCTGAATCTTCTTCTTGATCCAATTTAGTGATTGGTTCTGGCTCAACGGTATAACT
>PVMK01168096.1_pt1 | contig 62370 bp, 76 predicted proteins | sample 1853481 | NCBI WGS metagenome assembly PVMK01 (sample SAMN08533507, study PRJNA380276) | Marine sediment metagenome, whole genome shotgun sequencing project.
GACACTCTTCATAAGAGCGCTGCGATGCACAATGGCAGCAACACCCTGGGGCCGCCCACTGCGTCGCATATTTTTCTTGAGCTGAACATTCTCCTTGCGAAGTTGCAGTCGCTCTTCCGCCTTGCGTACCGTCAGCAGTATTTCATCGGGACGAAATGGTTTGGAAATGTAATCATAAGCCCCCTGCTTCATACATTCGACCGCCGTATCAATGCTGCCATAGGCGCTCATCATAATCACTGTACCGCCGAACTGTCGCTGCTGCTTCTCTTTAAGAAAAGTCAGCCCGTCCATTTCCGGCATCCGGATATCACAGAGGATCAAACCATAATGACCGGTCTGCAATCGATCCAGAGCTTGACAACCACTGACCGCCTCAGCGACGGTATAGCCATCGCGATCCAGAACCATACGTAGCATATGCCGCATCGGGGCTTCATCATCGACTATCAGAATCTGTCGCTCTTGTATTGTCATAAAGATCCCTCTGTAAAACAAGGCAAGGTGACCGTAAAGCACGCACCTCGATCACTACCTGAAGTCACCTCAATGCTGCCGCCGCTCTCATCAATAATCCTCTGACAGACAGCGAGCCCCAGACCATAGCCACTGCCGGGAGCCTTGGTGGTAAAAAACGGTTCGAATACTTTTTTTGCAACATTCGAATCTATGCCCGTGCCGTCATCAAGAATCGAGATACTGATCGTCGCTTCATCCTGCCTGGACGATAACTCACCCTGTCTGGACGATAATTCAAGGCGCCCCTTGCCCTTCATGGCGTCCCGAGCATTAAGCAGGAGGTTGATCCAGACCTGCATCAACTGCCCACGATCCATATTAACCAGGCAGCTGGCCACAAGACTCCGGTCATCGACTTCAATATGGTCAAACTGCCCCTGATGGCGCAGCATCTCGTGGGTTTCACGCAACAAAGCTATTGGACAAAAAGATTCAGTCCGGCGATCAATCGGGGCAGAATATTCGAGCAGTTCCCGGACCAGCCGATCGATCCGATCGGTTTCAACCAGAGAGCGCTCAATCAGGTCACGAGAGTCGCCCGCCAGATCCACCCTGAGAATATTCAGATAACCGATCACAGCACCAAGGGGATTACCGATTTCATGAGCCATACCGGCGGCCAGATGACCGACTGTAGCGAGCTTTTCAGAGCGCACCAGATCGTCACGAGCCAGCGCCAGCGCCCGGTTGGTCTCTTCAAGAGATTCGATATGTTTTTCTGCTTCTGCGCGACTCTCGGCCAAAGCAGCAATCATCTGGTTAAAACTTGCCGCCAATTCACGAATCTCGCCGGGGCCGGACGGCACGATTACAGAGGTCAGGGTGCCACCGGCAACCGTTGTTGTTGCACGGTGAAGCTCGCGCACCGGTCTGACCACATTGCGATTCAGGAGATAGACGCTGAAAGCAGCCAGGACCGATCCGTAAACAAGAACATAGATAAGCATCAGCCGCTGGGAACGCTGGACTCTCCGTTGAAGACCCTCCAGGCTGAAGCGAATCTGCAGCAGACCATAGGCGTCTTGGTCAACCCAGAGCGGAGTGGAGAGGTCAAGATAGCTTTGTGCTTCCGGATTACGGAAAAAGAGATAGGATGCGTAGACCAGTTCCTCATACAACTCGCCTTTTTCCAGAACTGATGGCGAGATGGAGGAAAACTCTTTGGTCGTTTCGTATGCCATACTGGTCAAAACCTGCAGCTTCGTGTCGAGCAGGCGCCAGGCAACAATATCTGTCTGCTTGCCCAGAACTGTCTGCAAACGATCGAGGCTGGCAATCGTAAGCTCCAGGTCATGACCGGCACCGTTCAGTTGAGCTGGTGCGTCAACTCCGGCAGCAACCAGTTGAATAACACCGGCAGCATGGGCGCGTTGTTGATCAAGCAGGTTGCGTTCCGTCAATTTGACCAGCAGGAAACCGGCAAAGAGCAGAGCTGCCGCCAGCAACAAGGAGATACTCAGGATAATTTCTGTACGCAGGCCGGTTCGCATAGGTAGATGATCGTTAAGGGGTTGCAGGCAAATATATATTTCTACCGCAATTCAAGCAAATTGTACAATTCACATCTTTGGTGAATACTTAGCCTTACCGGTCATCGAATCAATATCGATCCTGATAACCTTGGTTCTGCTGTCGAATTTTTCAATATACGCCCGCCCCTCATTAAGAAACTCCGGCGAGTATTTTTGCAAAAGGTCAATCAGGGCCTGATATCTTTCATCACCCTGCGCCACAGAAGCCTCACCAGAAACAATCACACTTTCAAATTCCGTACTGAACTCGGCCGGCAATAGTTTGGTTCGACCAACAACACAGAAAGACACTCTGCGGTTAGCAAGAAGATTATCGAGCTTGTGCCCTTCCAGTGCACAATGGAAGTAAAGACAATCATCCCTGAGCACGTAATTTAACGGCACACCGTAGGGTTGCCCCTTGACGTCAACCGTCGACAGGACACCGTATTCACATTCCTGCAAAAGGTGAACGGCAGCATCTTTCTGTAATGCCTTGTCTTTTCTTCGCATAGAGGACTCCTTATATCTTGGGATCAAACAAATCATAAAACCCAAAAAACTATTTAGCCGCGATGAAAATCTATCAAAGTCTATCTTTATAATCAAAAGCCCAAGCCGTTGGTTTGACCAGAAGAACGAAGTCATGGTTTTGTTTTTACATAGATTTTCATAGATTTTCATCGCGGCCAATTTGCCTTTAAAGGTTTTGAGATCAATCCTCTCGTAAACTCTGATAAGACGTGAAATACGACCGATAGCCGAGCCTCAGGATAAGAAAAGTGGTTAACGCAACACTTCCGGTAATCACACACATGATAGCAATCTGGTATTTGACTGCGATCAGGGGCTCGGTCCCAGAGAGTATCTGCCCGGTCATCATGCCGGGCAAAAAAACCAGCCCCATGGCGGCCATGGCATTCACAGAAGGGATCAGAGCCGCGCGAAAAGCGCTGCTGACAACTGGTTCGGCTGCAACCTGCACACTGCTGCCGAGACAGAGTGACGTCTCGATCTCTTCTCGTCGTTCCTGAAATCCGGCGGCCAAACGCTCCACAGCCAGACTTGCACCGGTCATGGAGTTGCCGATCACCATGCCGGCCAGTGGAATCAGGTAGCGCGGGTCGTACCAGGGCTCCAGACCGATAACCAGGGTACAGAAGAAAAAGGTCATGCCGCCGCAACCAAAGAGGAGTGCAGTGCCGACCACTCGGTAAAAATGCGGCATTTTCATCTGCACCCGGGCACCGATAGTTTGTACCGCAAAACCGAGCATTACAATCAGGATCAGCAGAACTGGCAGGGCTGATTCCAGAGAGAAAACCAGATGCAGCACATAGCCCACCAGCAGCAACTGTACAAACATGCGCAACCCGGACCAGAAGAGGTCTTTGCTCTGACCGGCCTTAAGTAAATGAGCCAATCCTATGCTCATCAGCAGCAGGCTGTAAACCGTGATCAGATCCCATAAGCTGAGGTCGATAATTGTCGCATTCATTCGGTTCCTGCCTCATTTTTCGCCCCAACTTCATCACCGCTTTCTACCGGTTCAGACGACAGGAACAACCGCCCTGAATCCGTTGTCGGGTTATGCAATACCTGGGCGGTGGTGCCTTCTTCAACGACAGCACCGTCCAACAAAAGAGCGACACGGTCAGCACAACGTTCTGCCATGCGCAAATCATGGGTGACAAAAACAATTGCCAGCTCCCTCCGTTCGGCAAGTTGGCGAAAAGTTCGTGCCATCTGATCAGCGGTTGGCCGATCCAGAGCACTGGTTGGCTCATCCAGCAATAGAGCCTGGCAGGGCCCGACCAGAGCCCGTGCCAGGGAGATCCTCTGTTGTTGACCAATGGAGAGTTTACGAGCGTCACGATCGAGCCAGGATTGATCGACTTGACACATTTCAAGGAGCTCTTGCAGGTCCGGGGATTGTAGATCAGGCAACTTTGTCCGACGTAGCCTGGCCGATGCCTGCAGATTGTCACGAACAGTACCGGAAAAAAGGAATGGCTTCTGCGCTACCAGGGGAATGCGTGTACGCAATGCTGGAGGGTCTATGGTCTGGATATTGACGCCCGCAAGGAGGATTTGGCCGCTATCGGGTTCCAGCAAACGATTGAAAAGACACAACAGTGTGCTTTTGCCACTGCCAGAGGGTCCGACTACAGCGAGAACTTCGCCGGCAGCAATGTCCAGAGATGTCTCCTGCAATACACGCTGCAACTTCCCTGCGTCTCCAGGGCGGCTGACAGTGACCTCTCGTGCCTGCAGTAAAGGTCCACTGCGGCTCATCAGCCGTCGCCCTCGGCACTCAACCGGCGCAGCACCTCTTTCATGTCTTCCCAGACATCCCGTTTGCCGTCCGGGTTCCGCAACAGGTAGGCAGGATGATAGGTCGGCATCATGGGAATCCCCTGATAATTTTGCCATTCACCTCGCAGGCGGCTGATAGGAGCCTTGGTCTTCAACAGGCAGTGTACTGCAAAACGACCCAGGCCAACGATCACCTGCGGTCGAATCGCCGCGACCTGACGAATCAGGAAAGCCTCACAGGTCGCCACCTCTTCCGGTTGCGGATCACGGTTGTTCGGCGGACGACACTTCAGAACGTTGCAGATATAGACTTCCTCGCGTTGCATTCCCATTGCCAGCAGGATTTTATCAAGCAGTCGTCCGGCCTCACCGACAAAAGGCTCTCCCTTGGCATCCTCTTCACGGCCGGGGGCTTCACCGACCAGAACCAGACGCGCATTCGGATTGCCGACTCCATAAACCAGTTCCGTGCGGGAAGCGGCAAGGCCACAACGCCGGCAATCACCGAGATCTGTACGTATGGTGTCGAGAGTTTCCTCTAAAGCCGCATGTGTCTCCATACTCTGCGGCTCTTTACCGACGGCAGACGAAACTCTCTTTTGGCTCTCCAGACCAAGATCAGACAGATATTCAAACTGGCTTCGGCCACGCAGCCAGAGTATCGCGTATTTCATTTATGAGTTGATCGGACATATTTACTGACAAATCCCTCTAAAGGTGTATTATCAATCAAATGAAATGGTTTAGTTTCTGTTATTTTGACATGTGTCCTTGTCCCCCTGCTTTTCCCATCTGATGTCCTGGCCTGGGGGATCGGTGTTCATCTACAGACCAGCGCCTGGATCCTCGACAACCTGGCCCAAACTTCCCCGACCACTTGCGTACTTTGCTCTCCATGTATCCGAACGACTATCTGTATGGCTGCATCAGTGCCGACATCACTCTGGGCAAAAAGCATACTCACTATCTGCGACACTGTCACTCCTGGCGCATGGGATTCAAAGTTCTCGATGGTGCCGAAACGGACAGTCAACGGGCGTGCGCCTACGGATACCTCAGCCACCTGGCAGCCGACACCGTGGCCCATTCATACTATGTACCCTTCAAGCTGATCCGTACCTACAACACGGTACTTCTCAAACACACCTATTGGGAGATGCGCTTCGAAGCCCATGTAGACCCCCGAGACCTGGCCTCTGGCACGCTCAATAGGACGTAAAAACTTCCCGGAGAACGATAAGCTCTTGCGCAGCATTCTGGCCGACACCATCTTTTCTTTCGCCACCAACAAAAGGCTCTTCAACTCGCTGCTGCTTCTGAACCGGCTGCAACAGTACCAGAAAGTGTTGCGTTCACTGGCCAAGACCTCAAAATGGGCGATCACTGCCGAAGACCAGAAGGAGTATTTTGGTCTGACCAGCGAGGCGACCCTCAGCCTCCTGCAGGACCCTGACAACAGCCCCTTCCGCAGTGCCGACCCGACAGGAGAACGAGCTCTGAATGCTGCCGGCATGATCCGCAAGAACCTGCACACCCTCTGGCTCGATGGCAAACTGCGCGAGAGTGATGTCGATGAGATGCTCGCCACAATCAAAATCCGGCTCAGGGAAGGGATCTGTCAGCCTGACGATCTTTTGACTCTGCTTTCGACGGCCTGACTCCTCACCCCTCACTCCTCACCGGTCTAACAACCCAACGGCCCTGTCCAGCAAGACCTCGGCGACTTCCTGCTTGGTCATCTGCGGCAACTCTTCCACCTTGCCATCAGCTGTCAGGAAGCGCACAATGTTCGTGTCACCATCAAATCCGGCACCCTCCTGCATCACATCGTTGGCAACAATCATATCGAGGTTCTTGTTCTCCAGTTTCTCACGAGCATGTTTCAGCAACTCTTGAGTCTCTGCAGCAAAGCCGATCAGAATGCGGGAGCCCTTCTGTCGGCCAAGTTCAGCCAGAATGTCCGGATTGCGCTGTAACTCGACCATCATGGTTTCAGAATCACCTTTTTTTACTTTCTGATCACCACGCACAAGCGGACGAAAATCCGCGACGGCCGCGGCCTTGATGATGAGATCCGCTCGCTCGGCCTTCTCCATCACCACCTGATACATTTCCCGCGCACTGACAACCTGAATCGTCTCAACGCCCCTGGGCTCAGATAAATTTACCGGACCGGAAACCAGGATAACCCTGGCGCCGCGGTTGCGGGCAGCGCAGGCAATAGCATACCCCATCTTGCCGGACGAATAATTACTGAGGAAGCGAACCGGGTCGATCTCCTCGCGCGTTGGCCCGGCAGTCACCAGAACTGTTTTCCCTGCCAGATCATTGCCGCCCAGAAGCTCCCGGGCCGAGTTAAAAATCTCTGCCGGGTCAGGAAGCTTGCCCTGCGCTTGCCAGCCACAGGCCAGATCACCGTAGACGGGTTCGATGAAATGATAACCGAGGTTCTCCAGCTTTACATGGTTCTCCCGGTAGACGGGGTTTTCCCACATATTGCTGTTCATGGCGGGAGCAAAGAGAACTTTGGCACGAGTTGCCATGATTGTGGTTGTCAAGAGATCATCGGCAATGCCGTTGGCGACTTTACCGATGATGTTTGCCGTTGCCGGAGCGCCCAGGACCAGGTCGGCCCGATCGGCAAGTGATATATGACCAATTTCCTGTTCCTGGAGAAGATTGAAAAGTTCGGTATGAACCGGATTGCCGGAAAGGGTCTGGAATGTGAGAGGCGTAACGAACTCCTGCGCACTGCGCGTCATGACGACATGGACTTCAGCACCGGCCTTAACCAGCAAGCGCAGCAACTCGGCAGCCTTATAGGCGGCAATCCCTCCGGTCACACCCAGGAGAATGCATTGACCTTGCAGCATCTTAAACCCCATCACCGACAAATGGATTCGTCTTTCGTTCCCGGCCGATTGTCGTGTCCGGCCCATGTCCAGGATGAACAATCGTTTCATCGGGCAGGTTGAATAAATGCTCACGGACGCCTTTTACCAGGGCGTTAAAATCACCACCCTGAAGATCGGTCCGACCAATCGATCCGGCAAAAAGCACATCACCGACGAATAAGTGTCCATCACCCAACAGACAAATTCCTCCAGGTGAATGGCCCGGCACATGAAACACTTTAAAAGTAAGTTCGCCCAACCTCGAAGGTATCCCCCTGGTCAAGCAGCCTGTCCGGCTCAGGAGAAGGGTCAACCGTTAAACCGAATGCCTCGGCATGATTCCTGGCCTGTGGCAACAACGGCAGATCTGCCGCGTGCAACATCAATTCAGCTCCGGTTGCCTCAATCAGCTGACGGTTGGCACCGATGTGATCAAAATGACCATGAGTATTGACAACTTTAGTGATCTTAAGGCCCTCTTTGTCGGCAAGCTGTAGAATCCGACTGCCATCCTCTCCCGGATCAATGACCATCGCATCATGGGTTTTCCGGCAGGCGACCAGAAAACAGTTCACCTGCAGCGGACCGACACTGAGTTGATGTATCTCAATTCCTTCACTCATCATTCTTATCCCGTCCTTGATTATTATTCTTCTGTTGCTCTGCCCTGATAAGTTGCTCTCCCAGGGTGTTGCTGAAACGCGGCCTGTGTCCGGAGTGCCTTTTCTCAACCGAGGCAACCGGTTTGGGTGCTTCCTCAGACAACGTCTTAACATCGGTTTCAGCAGTATGAGTTTCAGATGCTCCTTTGAAGAAGTATCGATCATACAACCGATGGTACCGGGTCCAGGATGATTCTCTGTCCGGTTCGCTCTCAATATGTGTGCGGACACCATTGATCTTGGCGTCGAGGTCGTCGATGAAGTTCAATATCACCGCTTCCATGGTTTTCGGTCGTTTAGGCGACCCATATTCATATTGGCCATGATGAGAGAGAAGCAGATGTTTGAGATGAACAGCCAGCTCCTGCGGAAAATCTTGCAGGCAACGCAATTTCTCTTCAACCAGTTCAACCCCGATCATGATGTGACCAAGCAGTTTACCGACATCCGTGTATTCGAATGAACGCTGGTAACGCAATTCGGCCACCTTGCCGACATCATGCAGCAGAGCACCGACCACCAGCAGATCACGATTGATATCCGGGTAGCGCTGGCAGATATCATGGGCAAGGGCAGCAACGGCCAGTGAATGCTCCAGAAGACCGCCCAGATAAACATGATGCATCGCCTTGGCAGCCGGGGCACGTGTGAAGCCGGCCATGAAGTTCTCATCAGCCAGAAAAGCCTGCATCAGGCTTCTCAGGGCTGGGTCTGCAAGCCCTTCGACAACCGACGTCAGCTCGTCGACCATCTCAGCAACCGGGCGACCGGACACCGGCAGGAAGTCTGAGAGATCGATCGCAGATTCCTCAAGCCGGTCCAGTTCCTGGATAACCAGTTGCATCTTGCCCATATAAACACTGGCCTTACCGGAGACCTGAACAAAATCATCCTTGTTAAACCGAGCTGACAGCTCATCGACGCGCTCCCAGATACGACCTTCAACTTCGCCGGTGCAATCCATCAGTTTGAGGGTCATATACGGGCGGCCGTTCCTGGCCATGCCGATGATCTTATCCCTGATCAGAAACGGTGCCTCAACCCGGTCACGTTCCTGGATATCTTTCACAAAAACTTTTTTCAAAAATGACTCCTGACTTACATCTCATCCGGATGCAAATTTAACAACCTGATCAGCCGCGCGCAAGCCGTCGAACGCCGCACTCATAATACCGCCTGCGTAACCGGCTCCCCTCACCCGCTGGAAACAATCCCCGGGTGGCTGACCGATTCTCCATGTTCATTGCGGGTGATCCTGAGCGGTGCTGACGTCCGGGTTTCCACACCGATGAGTACCGCTTCTGAGGTCACAAAACCTTTCATCTTGCGATTAAAATGCGGCAACGCCTGGAGCAGGCCATAGTACACGAAATCCGGCAGAACTTCACGCAGTTCTGTTTCAACAATTCCCTGGTCGGCAACTGGATGTCACCGGGCCCCTGGCCCTGGCCTACGAAAGCCATCATGTTCTGCGCAGGCGCCATAAAATTAGATCCGGCGGCAGCAAAGGCCCGACGTTCCCACTCTTGCTGGAAGTGCATGCCGCCAAGTGTTTGTGCAATCCCAGTCCTGCGGACTCACAGTAACAACCAGGGCACTGTTGGAGAACTCAGCGGTGCGCGACATGCGGCTCATGCCATTGACCACCAGTCCGTCAGGTTCGGATGCCGCATTGACCACCTCTCCTCCGGGACACATGCAGAAGGAATAGACACCCCGCCCTGTTTCGTCATCATTGTAACGCAGGACATAATCGGCAGGCGGCAATTGCCGGGCGAATTCACCGTATTGAATCTGGTTGATCAGCTCTGCAGGATGCTCAACCCTTACACCAACAGCAAAACCCTTGGCCTCAAGCTGCACACCCTTGCGATCGAGCATCAGGTAGGTATCACGGGCACTGTGGCCCGGCGCCAGCACCAGGGAATCACAGGGACAACAGTTCCTTGCCATTGAATACGCCACCGGTAACGCTTCCCCGGTGGGTTTCGATCTCGGTCAGACAGGTCTCGAAACGAATATCGACACCCAGTTTGACCAGGTCTTCCCGGAAGTTGATGACAACCTTTGCGCAGCGGTCTGTGCCGACGTGCGGACGGGCCTCAACCAGGATATTTTCCGGTGCCCCGCAGGCCACCAGAGTCTTTAGTACCGTCAGTCTTTGAGGATGGTTCAGGCGCGTGGTCAGTGCCGTCGGAAAAGGTCCCGGCACCACCTTCACCGAACTGCACATTGCTGACGGCGTCAAACTCGCCGGAAGCCAGAAATTCTCGACATCTGCCACCCGTTGTTCCAGCTTCCGCCCACGATCGACGAGGGTCACGCGCACTCCTGATTCAGCAAGTCGCCTGGCGGCAAAGAGACCGGCCGGCCCCATACCGATGACCAGAGCATGGTGATCAACATTTAGCCTGGGCAAATAGACTCCCGGGATCTCGAGTGCACTGCGGGAGTGTCTGGACCCTTTCGAGCCGACCCTCGCCGTGCTTTGCAGAAGAGCCGTCTCGTCGGAACATGAGAATTCAACCGTGTAGACTTTACGTATCCGGCTCTTTTTGCGGGCGTCAACAGACCGCCTGACAATCCTGAGACCTTTTAAGCTCTCGGCGTCAACACCCAGGTGGCGTGCAGCCTCCAGGGGCAAAAGTTTCTCATCGACAGGGATATCGAGAGTCAGGTCACGCAGCAGCAACGCCATTATATTGTCCAACCGTTAGAGGGCCATCTCATCAACAAGCGGCAACACCTCATGTCAACGGCAACCAGACATGGAAGGCTGTTCCCCGGCCCAGCTCGCTCACGACATTGATGCGGCCAGAGTAGGTTTTGACGATACGCAACACCACGGAAAGGCCGAAGCCGGTTCCCCGTTCTTTGGTCGTAAAGAATGGATCGAAAATCTTATTGAGATGTTCTTCCGGGATTCCTCCACCAGTATCACTAATCGTCACCAGAGCGTCCTCATTATTATGCTCCGTCGATATTGAAAGAGTGCCACCTTGCTTCATTTCAAAGAGGGCGTTGGAGAACAGATTGGAAAAAATCTGGCCGAGTTCATCGGCATCTGCCAAGACTGAGGGCATCTGCGATGACAACTTTTTCTGCAGGATAACGCCCTGGGCTCGTATTTGTTCAAGAAACGGCTGCAGACTATTTTCAATGACATCATCGATATGAATGGTGCGCAGTTGAAACGAAGAACGCTTGCTGGTTGAAAGGAGTTTGACCAATATGTCATCAATGCGCTCCACTTCATTGACAATCTTGTTTGCATAAGTTTGCATTTCCTGATCATTATCCAAACCGGCATTGATTACCTGGGCAAACAAACTGATCGAATTCAGGGGATTGCGAATCTCATGAGCCATCCCTGCGGAAAGATGACCAAGTGAGGCAAGTTTTTCAGTGAGCAGAATCTCGTGATGAGCACGTTCCAACTCTGTCGTTTTATGCTCGACACGCTCCTCCAGTTCACGATTCCAGCGTTCGATCTCTTCACGTAGTGTTTCTTGCTCCCTGACAAGTTTCCTGTTGCGTAACTCGATGGAACGAATGTGGAGAACATTCTCAATACGCTCAACCAGTTTGGCGTTGCTGAACGGCTTGAGGATATAATCGGAAGCTCCTGCTTTCATCAATTCAACAGCGACCTCTTCGCTCCCCTTACCGGTAAACATGATCACATAGGTTTCAGGGAAACGGGCATGAATCTCTTTCATCGCATCAAGCCCATTGACTTTAGGCATCATATAGTCGAGAAGAACCAGTGCCGGCTTTTCACGCTCAATCAGCTCGTAACTATCCGGAGCGTTGTCAACCACAGAAACATCGAACCCTCTGCTGCTCAACACCATGGAGGTGAGTTCGAGGATCATCTGTTCGTCATCGATAATCAGGAGTTTTTCACGCATGGACTACGACTCTCGCTTCATTCAAACGCCATTCTCGCTTCATTCAAATGGAAGTGTCACCATACTCTTCAAGAACTTATTTGACAAGGGTATAGACTGGATATGCGCGGGCTGCCAGACATTAAAAAAGGCAGCGTTTCCGCTGCCTTTGCAAGTCTTATAGTGGGATTATTCCTGAATGCGTATCGTCATCACCGGGATCGGAGATTTTCGAACAACCTTTTCTGCGGTACTGCCGAAGAGTACATGATCAAGACCGGTGCGACCATGTGTGCCCAGCACGATCAAATCAGTGTTGAATTCAACAGCCTTCTTGATAATTTCATCGTATGGAATACCGGGAGAAACAAAGGATTCAAAGTTATTAAAATCTTTCATATGAGTTCGACAGAACTTTTCCATTAACTTCTCAGCGCCCTGCTCTATCTCCTCCTCAAGCTTGTCAAACGAGATGTGAGGCACGTAAAAGCCGCGGAGATCAACCGGTTCATTGATGATATGGATGACTATCAGTTTACCGTCAAACTTGCGGGCCAACGAGAGCGCAGACTGAAAAGCAAAGTCAGAGCCATCTGAAAAATCGGTGGCAAACAGAATTGTTTTGAAATTCATCTTTTCCTCCTGGCAGTCTGTTCCGGGTTTTTATGAAACCTGAGCAATTGAGCCACCATTGAAAATCTTTTTTATGATCGAACGCAGCTCGTCAAGTCTCACAGGCTTGTGAAGATATTCGTATGCTCCGAGGTTCATCGCTTCAAGGTACGACTCGACACCACCATAGGCCGTGATCATGATAACGTTAGTGCTCGGAAATTTGCAACTGAGCTCACGCAGAAAAGCCAATCCGTTCATTTCCGGCATATTTATATCGCTGATAACCAGGCTGACTTTTGTCCGATCGAGATAATCAAGAGCTTCATTTCCGTTAGCAGCGCTATCTACCTCAAACCCCTCCTGGGTCAACAGCTTGGTCAGCCCGATGCGGGTGTTCTCCTCGTCATCAACAATCAGAATACGTTTTATCATTTTGCTCAAGAGGACCTCTGTCTCAATGAATTATGTCGAAAGTCTAACATGGAGCCTTTCACTGTCAAGCAAGGAGCTTGTGAATTTTACAAAAAAATATCCTTACAAAACAAGAGGTTATAAGTTAAATGCTGGGGATTTGGGGTTAAAGGTCGAGAAGATCGCGGACACGAGCTTGCAAGTCGCTAGGTTTAAAAGATTTACTGATAAAATCATCGGCACCGATAAGACGTACTTCGGAGGCGGCTTCCTCACCACGCTCAACACCACTCATGGCAAGAACTTTGACCTGATCACGGTGAGTATAAGTCTGCAGGGATTGCAGAATTTCCTTGCCGCCTTTGCCTGGGAGATTCAAATCAAGCAAAACCAGTTGTGGCACCAGTGTAGTGATCAGTTGCCAGGCTTCATCTCCATCAGCCGCAGTAACAAGTTCTACCGGAAGCTCGCTGAGAATTTCCTCGATCATTTCACGAAAAAAACGAGCGTCATCAACGACCAGAACGACAGGTTGTCCTGAAGGAGCTTCCCCCTGTTGTGTCTTTATCTCTTCTGCCAGAGGAACCTCGAAAAGATGATTGCATCCCGGGCATTTGATCTTGGCCACTTTCGATTTTCCGGCAGAAGGGTCTATGCGGTAACGCGACTGGCAAGCCGGGCATGTAATTACCATAACGCCACTCTCTAATTATCAGCTTGTTGATAGTTCAATAGGCTGCTACGGTCTCTCCGGTTGCAACTGAAAGAATTTCAGTTCATCAAGATCCAGTTCCTGACCATCCAACCAAAATCTCGCCACACCCGACCCAGCAAGCTCGACCTTCACTCTTGTCCTGATATTCCAGGTCAGATCAAGCCCGTCATGCAAAGCATAATGTTGCGGTTTACGGTCGTCGACGTAAATTGTAAGCGAGCTCTCAGACAAAGCAAGTATCCGCAATGATGAGCCCTGCGGTAGGACTGGCGGCAACAGTTTGCTCTGCTGAGTTTTTGTCTCAACGGCAACAGAGGTCGGCTCCTCTTTGGGAGATGTCGTCACCACAGTCTGTTCTGTTTTAATGACTCTCTCTGCGACTTCAACTTCTACCGGCGCAGGCTTCTGTTCTGTCGCCCTCGGTTCTGTCGCCCTCGGTTCTGTCGCCCTCGGTTCTATCGCAATTTGCTTTGAAGTCTCTTTAGCAAGATCCCTGGTTTGAAACATGGGTAGCAGAAAGTATATCGCGCCGCCAAGAATTAGAATAACCAGCAGGCCAATCACAAACGCACGCCACCCATCTCTGGTATGTTTACTGGAATGTCTGGATTGAGACTTGATAATTGGAATGGACTCGAGAGACGGAGACACACCCTCTTCCTCGGGTTCTTCAAGCTCTGCCAGCAGTGAGTTGCTGTCAAGACCAAGGTATAGAGAGTAAACCTTAACGAATCCAACCACATAGACATGCCCAGGAAGGTCAGAGAATTTATTTTCTTCAAGACTTTCCAGAAAGGTTTTCCGGATGCGCGTGTGCTGTGAAACCTCCTTGAGTGAGTAACCAAGCTTCTCACGTTGATCTCTGAGGACAGCACCGATATTTACAACAGGATTTTCCATCACTTATTTATAATCTTCAGATAATTTCCTGCCAATCGGGCAGTTTCCGTCTGCGGGGCATGGCGCACAACCTCAAGGAAAGCCTGTTTCGCTTCCTCAGTCTCTTTCATCTTCATATAGAACAGGCCCTGCCAATAGTGGCCGCCAGCAAAACCGGGAGCCAAGTCGACAGAAAGAGTAAACATATCGAGAGCCTCAACAGGTCGATCCTGATTGTAATAAAGCTCTCCCAAGCGGAACGGTGTCATATAATAATTCGGGTTGATATCCATCGATTTTCGGTATGAACGTTCAGCGGCAGGGTAATCCTGCTTCTGAAAATTGGCCAGACCGATTCCCTCCCACGCCATCTCCGGTCGATCAAAGAGGAGGTCATCTGCGGCCGTTCGGAAGGCAATAATTGCATCGTCATAACGTTCCATAGATAAATAGAGCGCAGCAAGGTTGTTATAATACTTGGGATCACCTTCACTCAGTTCGATGGCGCGCATTAAATGCTTTTCTGCCAAATCGTGTGCCTGTTTAGTCCAATAGGCCTGTGCCAGACCCGCCTGGATTCGGGGGGCACGGGCATCGAACTTTTCAGCTTCAAGAAATTCCTTAAGGGCTTCTGTCGGGTTCTGCTCATTCAATGATGCAACACCCAGGGCGTAATGGTACTCTGCATTCTTACTGTCTGGCAAGGATGGTTCTACAGGCACACAAGCCGTCAGGGCACAGGTCGCCAATATAAAGCTCAGAGAAATCATGCAGGACAATAACAAACGGCTTTGCATTACAAAATCCTTTCTGGAGATCAAACCTGTATCAGTGAGTAAATGCGTCCTGCCGAGCTATCAGGGCTGTTCATAGAGACGCCAGGATACGACCGACTATTTCACGTAACTGCAGACGACGGCAAGCCATCTCTTCTGCTGACGGTGGCAACTTGCGCACTCGCAGACCAGGGCGCTTGGCACGCATTGCTTCAACGGCAGCCAGAAGGTCATCAACATTTTCAGCAGGAGCAACTTCCGGCCCTACCTTGGGAACCTCTTTCTCCAGATCAACGACCGGCACCTCACGTTTGACGGCCTTACTGCCTGTTTTTTTTGCCGGAGCCTCTTTCTTCTTTACCGCAACAGCATCAACTCTGCTCGCTGCAACCTGCACCTCTGGTTTCTCTTTTGGCCTCTCTTTCGACTTCCGTGTCGGAGCGGCAACAGGCTGAACGTCCACCTCATCCGGCAGCCCGTCTTTTAACGGCAGAGAAGCCCAAAGTCTCTCCCTATCGGCATCCTCAAGCAGACAAATATCCTGGTCCGTCATGAGAAAGCCCATCGACTCGACGAAATTAAGGCCCTGGTCAAGCATGCTATCGGTTTTCTGTTTGGAGACAACTCGCGGATCACTGTAGTAGAACGCCAGCAGACGGCTTTTATGCAGATGAAAGATTGCGACAGTGCCAACGCCCTCCTCCATCTGGTATTGACAGAGGAATGCACTGGCTTCCTGAGCAGAAACACCCGGCAGAGCTAACTGCACCTCGCGTATCGATCGGAAGAGTTGCACAACCTTGCCGGCTGGGATATTGATGGTGTCGATCGATTTATCCCAATGGAACATTCAGACCTCCTGCCTTCGTTATACGGCTTATAATCCTTCGAATGCAGTAAGTGCCTGAAAAAGCCTGAAACGCTCCTCGACATCTTCCCACTTCAATTTCCGTAACCGGTTCAGGCTAAAATCTTCAACGGTAAACGAAGCCATGACACTACCGAAAATAGTTGCCTTGCGAATCGTCTCGTCAGTCAGATTGTTGGTGGCCGCCAGATACCCCATGAAGCCCCCGGCAAAAGTGTCACCGGCGCCAGTCGGATCAAAGACTTCTTCCAGAGGGTAAGCCGGAGCAGAGAATATCGAGTGCTCGGTAAAGACCAACACGCCATATTCTCCGCGTTTTACAACCAGGGTCTTCGGACCCATAGAGAGCACAGCACGAGACGCCTTAACCAGATTAGCTTCATCAGCCAGCTGGCGAACCTCGGCCTCATTAATCACCAGAATATCGACATGCCCCAAGGTACGAACAAGTGCATCACGCTTGCCATCAATCCAGAAGTTCATCGTATCACAGGCGATCAACTGCGGCCGCTCAACCTGCTGGAGGACCTCCAGTTGCAGTTCAGGATCAATATTGGCCAGGAAAACGTATTTTGCCTGACGATAAGATTCAGGAAGTTGTGGGTGGAATGTCTCGAATACGTTGAGGTGTGTCTCCAGGGTCTGAGCTTCGCTCAGGTCATAGCCGTAACGACCCTTCCAGCGAAAGGTCTGTCCGGAACAGGTCTGCAGGCCGGCCAGGTCTACCCCGCGAGAGCTGAGAAATTGACGAGGTTCTTCAGGAAAATCCTCGCCGACAACAGCAACCAGCTGCACACCGGTGAAGAAACTGGCAGAAGCTGAGAAATAAGTCGCAGAGCCGCCAAGAACGTCATCAACACGGCCAAAAGGTGTCTCAACACTGTCGAAAGCAACCGACCCTATAACAAGAATATCCATGTTCATCCTTATTTAGCTGAAATAACTTGAAGATAGCAGCTTGTCGGCCCATCAATGCACAAGGCCAATGAACTGGCTGCAAATTCGACTGTGTGGCCCATATTTCAGCTCCTTTTCGACCAATAGCTATGGCTATTACTCCTCAAATGAGCCAAAATCTGGTCTCAAACATTCAAATTTTCGCTTCAGTCCTGATAGTCCGACGGGCTGCTAGTATATAAACAAATCTCCCGGCATTTGGCAATGCTGCTGACTGGCTTAGTCGAGATATTTGCCGATAATCGGATCAAGAGCCTTGCGAGTCTGTTCCGGGATAAGTGACCGATCGGTCATAATGGCATACTTTAAAGATTCCCCACACTCGCACTGCGGTGCCGCCGATAGAGCATGAGCAGCATGTTTGATGATGTCCCGAGCCATGGCGACATTCTGTTTGATAATCGCCAGCACTGCCTCCACCGAGACATCCTCATGGCTATCGTGCCAGCAGTCGTAATCAGTCGCCAGAGCGACGGTACCATAGCAGATCTCCGCTTCGCGGGCCAGGCGGGCTTCCGGGATATTGGTCATGCCGATGATATCAACCCCCCAACTGCGATAAATTAGTGATTCGGCACGCGTTGAGAAGTTCGGGCCCTCTATACAGATATAGGTCCCACCTTGATGAACAGTCGCTCCGGCACGCTGCCCTGCCTTGACGAGAACGCCACTGAGTTCCCCACAGACAGGATCAGCAAACTGCACATGCCCTGTCACACCCTGGCCGAAAAAAGTCGAAGCACGCTTACCTTGGGTCCGGTCAAAAAACTGGTCGGGAATAACAATATGTCCGGGGACGATTTCCTCTTTCATACTGCCAACGGCAGAAACAGAAATAATCCGTTGCACCCCGAGCTTTTTCATGCCGTAGATATTGGCTCGGTAGGGCACTTCAGAAGGCAGAAGGCGATGTCCCCGTCCATGCCGTGGCAGAAAAACCATCTTGACACCTGCCAGTTTCCCGGTGATGTATGCATCACTGGGATCGCCGAAAGGAGTCTCGAGGCGCAATTCTTCAATGTCTGTAAGCCCTTCAATTTCATACAAGCCACTGCCGCCAATCACACCGATTGTCATTTGATCCATTAGTATCTCCTTAACTATAAATAGGGGCTGGGGACTGGGGGCTTGAACCAGCCTCCAGCCTCCAGCCCCTAGCTCCCAGCCCCCGGTTCACTCTCTATCCTGCTCTTCAATTGCCCACATGCGGCTGAAATATCCAGACCTTTACCGGCTCTGCGGATAGCAACAATTTGCCGATCCAGCAGATAGGTCTGGAAGGCACGAACGGTTTGTTCATCCGGAGTTTGAAATTCAGAACCTGAATGCTCATTGAAGGGAATCAGGTTGACCTTGGCCTTGATCCCGTGTAGCAATTTGACCAGGCGCTTGGCATCGGCCCGGCTGTCATTGACTCCCCGTATGAGTATGTATTCGAAAGTAATCCGCTGACGAGAAGCCAGAGGAAATTGCCGACACGCCTCCATTAACGTCTGCAATGGATAACGCCGATTGATCGGCATCAGTTCGTCCCGCACTTCGTCTGTTGTCGCATTGAGAGAGACTGCCAGGTTGACCTTGATACGTCGACCGAGTTCGGCCATCTCCGGAACCAGCCCTGAAGTCGAAAGCGTCACCTTGCGAGGGCCATAGTCGAATCCGGTCGCCGCGTAAAGGATCTGCAGTGCATCGACAACGTTGTCCAAGTTGTGCAGAGGCTCTCCCATCCCCATCAGGACGATATTATCAACAGAGTGGTCCTTGCGTACAGCACAGACCTGGTTGACGATCTCACTGGTGGCCAGGTCGCGCTCCAGACCGAATTCCCCCGTGAGACAGAAGGAACACTGCATGGCACAGCCGACCTGAGTGGAGATACATAAAGTATTACGGCCACCCTCCATCGGGATCAGAACAGTTTCCACGCTCCTGCCGTCGTGAAGACGAAAAAGGTATTTGCGCGTTCCGTCTGAACTAACCTCGACCGTTTCCGGAGTAAAGGTTGAAATGGTTGCACGTCGGCTCAAATCTTCACGAAAAGACTTGGCCAGATCTGTCATTTCGGAAAATTCTGTGACACCTCGCTGGTAGATCCAGCGCATGATCTGTACCGTCCGGAATTTCTCCTTGCCCAGTCCGGCAAGAAAATCAACGAGAGCGTCAGGACTCAGGTCCTTCAGATCAACCAACTGATTGGTTTGTGTGATTTCATTCAAAAGAGAACTGCCTGTTCCAAAATCTGAACCGCTGAGTACTCACTGATTCAGGTTAAAGTTAAAAGGCCCTCCGGATTGTACCGAAGGGCCTTTGGTGACTCAAGTTTTTCCTTATGAATCCATATTAAAGCAATTCCAGGCCGGAAAAGAAATAAGGGATCTCAAAAGCAGCCGTTTCCGGCGCATCAGAACCGTGAGTGGCATTTTCACCGATGCTGGTGCCGAAGTCCTTGCGCATGGTCCCTTCTACGGCTTCAGCCGGGTTGGTAGCACCCATCAGATCACGCCACTTGAGAATCGCACCTTCTGCCTCAAGAACCATGACGATGCAAGGACCGCTGCTCATAAAATCTGTCAGTTCACCAAAGAAAGGACGTTTCTTGTGGACATAGTAGAAGCCTTCAGCTTCGACCTTGCTCATGTAAAGCTTCTTGATACCGACGACATTATAACCCTCAGCATAGATGCGGGCCAGAATCTTGCCGGCGTTGCCGGCGGCGAAAGCGTCGGGCTTGATGATTGCGAATGTGCGTTCCATTATTCCTCCAGAAGTTTTTAGTATGGCCAAGTGTCTAGTATGACCAAGCGTTTTTAGTATGGGCTGTACAAATAAGCCTCGCGCATTTAACATCCACAGAAGGCAGAAGTCAAGAGGCGAAACGTCAGGGGCAAGGCGTTAATACCGGGCATTAATACCGGGCGTCAGCATACTCAACCCAGCCACCCGCCTCAACCAGGGCTTTATCGAAAGGGCTGACATCAAAATTGAACGACTCCTCACGGCCATTGGCACTGGCCACAACCAGCTGCTCCTGCAACTTCACCTGAACATCCAGAGCACCATTTGACCCTTTTTCCAGGGCTACCAGAGCATCAATATCTGCCTTGGGAAGTTCGATAGCCAACATGCCGCAGTTGAACATGTTCTGGCGAAAAATCCGCGCGTAGCTCTCGGCAATAACGGTATGAATATCGTTGACCTCAAACACCCACGGGGCGTGTTCACGTGAAGAACCACAGCCGAAATTCTCACGGGAGATCACGACCCGGGCATTTTTCAGCTTTTCGCCCCTGGCATCAAAGCCCTCTAGTTTAAGATCTTCCAGGCAGTAGGGTTTGAGGGCTTCCTTGGTAACCTCAGTAAGGTATTTGGCCGGGATGATTTCGTCGGTATTGATATCAGAACGGTCGAGAATAATTGCCGAACCGCCAAAAGTCTTTTTCATCAGAATAACTCCTTAATTCAATTTCTTAAAGCGCCCGAGCGTCAGTGATAACTCCGGTTATCGCAGTGGCTGCTGCAGTTGCCGGGCTCATCAGGTGAACCATGCCCCCCTTACCCATCCGACCATTGAAGTTTCGGTTGCTGGTCGAGGCACAGGCCTCACCTTCAGCCAACACGCCATTGCTCATACCGAGACAGGCGCCACAGGTCGGGTTGGTGACACAGAACCCGGCATCCATAAAGATCTGGATGAGTCCTTCGGCCAGTGCTTCCTGGAATATTTTCGGCGTTGCCGGTGACACGATACCACGCAGAGAATCGGCAATTTTATGCCCTTTCAAAACTTCAGCGGCCTGACGCAGGTCCTCGATCCGACCATTGGTGCAGGTACCGATATAGACCTGGTCGATCTTCGTTCCTGCCATCTCACCGACCGGTTTGACGCAGTCAGGCTTGTAACCATAAGTCACATGGGGGATCAGTTCTGTCACATCAAAGTTGAGTATTCTGTCATATTCTGCATCGCTATCGGCACACCATTGGCTGTACTCTTCCAGAGCCGCCTGCTTGCTGGCAAATTCGCTCTCTATAAATGGCCAGAGGTAATCAACCGTAACCATGTCAGGCTGACAGATTCCGCAGGTACCACCGGCCTCGATGGCCATGTTGCAGAGCGTCATGCGAGCATCCATGCTCATGGAGTCAACAACCGGTCCGTGAAATTCGATTACCCGGTCAGTGGCTCCGTTGACACCAAGCTGACCGATCACATACAGGATGACATCCTTGGCATAAACGCCTTTGGCAAGGCTGCCGGTCAGGTTGATCCGAATCGACTTCGGCTCCCGGAAAGCACAAACACCTTTAAGGATGCCGACTTCCAGATCGGTCGTGCCGACACCAGCAGCAAAGGCACCGAAAGCACCGTGCGTACAGGTGTGTGAGTCGCCCATAATGACTGTGAAGCCAGGACGAATATGACCCTTCTCCGGAAACAGAGCATGGCAGACACCATTATGGCCGATGTCAAAAAAGTCCTTAATCTCATGTCGTCTGGCCCAATCACGCAGCATCTTGGCCTGCAAGGCGGTCTTACTGTCTTTGGACGGGGTCACATGATCAATAACGGCCTTGATCCTGGTATTGTCGTAAACACGGTCCTTGCCTCGCAACTCAAGGTCGGAAATAGCCACCGGAGTGGTGATTTCATGACAAAGCACCCGATCAAGATCAAGGACTTTGGTCCCGGGAAATGGCTCATCGCGAAGATGTGCAGCAAAAATCTTTTCAGCTGTCGTCTGGCCCATAATCACTCCTCGAAAATATAAATAAAAATATCCCGGCATACTAACGAAAAAATCGCCGGCAGGGAAGCCCTGCCGGCGATTTTTAACCGGATCAGATCTGTATTTTAGTCCGCTGCGAATAATTCAACGCTTTATTGATGGCGTTGATGTAAGCCTTGGCACTGGCAACGATAATGTCTGAATGGGCGCCCTGGCCAAGAACCTCATGCCCCTCATGCTCAAGCCGCACAGAACAATCACCGAGTGCATCGGTGCCACCGGTAATAGAACCGACGGAGAAATTGATAAGCCGAGGCTGCATTCTGATCAATTTCTTGATCGCCTTAAAGGTCGCATCGACTGGACCATCACCGATTACGGCGATTTTCTTGAGTTTGCCCCTGACTTCGAGTTCAATCGTTGCGGTTGGTGCAGCGAAGGATCCGGAGGAGACGTTCATTTGAACGAGTTTGACGACCTCCGGAACACGGATGATTTCGTCGGCGACAATAGCATCAAGATCTTCATCGAAGATTTCCTTCTTTTTATCAGCCAAAGATTTGAAGCGAACGAAGGCTTTTTGGACATCTTCTTTGGGGAGATCATAGCCGAGTTCGGCAAGACGGGCGACAAAAGCATGGCGACCCGAATGCTTGCCGAGGACCAGCTTGTTGGCGTTGAGTCCAATCGACTCGGGAGTCATGATTTCGTAGGTTTCCTTGTCCATCAGCATACCATGCTGGTGGATGCCGGCTTCATGGGCAAAAGCGTTAGCGCCGACAATCGCCTTGTTTGGCTGCACAACGATCCCGGTTATGGTTGTGAGCATTCGACTGGCAGCGTAAATGTGTTCCGTATTGATGTTGTTTTCATACGGCAGGATGTCGTGTCGTGTCCGCATGGCCATGACGATCTCTTCGAGAGAACAGTTGCCGGCACGCTCGCCGATACCGTTGATGGTACATTCGACCTGACCTGCACCAGCCTGAATGGCCGCAAGGGAATTAGCGACCGCAAGACCGAGGTCGTTGTGGCAATGGACGGACAGAACCGCCTTGTCGATATTCGGCACATTATCCTTCAAGTACTTGATAATATTATGATACTCAAAAGGGATAGTATAACCGACCGTATCCGGGATATTGACAGTCGTCGCCCCGGCATCAATAGCCGCCTCAACCATTTCGGCAAGAAAATCCAGGCGGGTACGAACGGCGTCCTCGCAGGAGAATTCAACATTGGGCGTATACGCTGCCGCATGTTTGACAGCCTTGACCGCTGCGTCCAGGACCTCGGCCGGTTTCATCTGCAGTTTACGCTCCATGTGAATGTCTGAAGTGGCTATAAATGTATGGATGCGGCCACGCTCCCCGGCATACTTCAGTGCATCCCAGGCACGATCAATGTCCATGATACTTGCCCGACAGAGACCTGCTATTTCGGGGCCCTTGATCGTCTTGGCAATCCTTTTGACGGCCTCGAAATCACCGTCCGAAGCAATCGGGAAGCCCGCTTCGATAACATCGACGTTGAGTTTCTCCAGTTGTGTGGCAATACGCAATTTTTCTTCGATGTTCATACTCGCGCCGGGAGATTGCTCGCCGTCGCGCAATGTTGTATCAAATATTTTAATAGTATTTTTCTTACTCATGGTAATCTCCTCTATCAATCTCTTACGGGGGCCGGTTCCTCAATCCCCTGCTCAAATTGTTTCCTCCCCTGCTCAATTTGTCTCTCGCTGTGCAATAACAGGTTTAGATCACTCAGGTCAGATTCCACAGAACCACCCCCTTTCAAAGGATTCAGGCTCAGGCCTGTATTATTACGGTGCAAGTAATAAAAAAGCTCCCGCCCCGGTCAGGGGCGAAAGCTAAGCTTCGCGGTACCACCCTGTTTGATTTTGCCGCAGCAAAACCCTTCATTGTCCATTTACGCAGGCTCACGACGGAAATTACTCAGGCCCCCACTCAAAGACACGAGAGCCCTTTGACGTCCGCAGCTCCAAGGTCAGTTCAGATCCTGTCTGTACCGGTTTGCAGCACCACCGGCTCTCTGTAACAGCATCAGACCCTACTCTTCCTCTTCAACGCTTTTTAAAATTCATTGTCAATAAAGCAGAAAACCTGCGTCATTGTCAAGACATCTGATTATTTTCTGCGCCCGGCTCAGAAGATTCTCCATCGCCTGACGATTCCTCCTTCGGCGGTTTACGTTTGAAATACTTCAGGAGCGTTCCAATTGGCCCGGAGGCGACGTAAATCGACGCCATGCTGAAAAGCATAATCTCAGGCTGAGCCACCACCACAATAACAAAAATAATCGCCAATACCAGGAAGCTGAACGGCTGGCGCTTCACCAGTTCCGGATCTTTGAACGAGTGGTAACTGTGATTACTGACCATCAAGTAAGCCAAAAGATAGATCAGCAGAAGGACTGAGATCTTCTTTATCTCTCCAGAGCCACCAAGCTGATAAAAAATCAGCACACAGGAAGCTACCATTCCGGCAGCGGCGGGGATGGGCAGGCCGACAAAACGTCTGGACTCAACAGTGTCGACCTGTACGTTGAAACGAGCCAGCCTGAGTGCGCCACAGACCACGTACAAAAAAGCGGCCAGCCAGCCGAACTTGCCGAAGGATTGCAGCGCCCAGGAATACATCAGCAACCCGGGTGCGACGCCAAAAGAGACAAGATCGACAAGGGAATCGTATTCCACCCCGAAACGACTGGTCGTACCGGTCATACGGGCAACCTTACCGTCCAGGGCATCAAAAACTGCAGAGATCAGGATAAACCAGGCCGCCAGATTATAATCGCCGTTCATGGTAGCAACAATCCCGTAGAAGCCTGCAAAAAGGCCCCCGGTTGTTACCAGGTTCGGCAGAAGATAGACTCCCTTCTTCAGATTTTCACGCCGTTTGTGTGAACCGCGGATTCGACTCATTGCAGGTATCCCAACACGGTTTCGCCTGCCACGGTCTTGTCACCGAGTTTGGCCGATATCTCTACTCCCTCAGGAAGGTAGAGATCGACTCGGGAGCCAAAGCGGATCAAACCATAACGCCGCCCTCGCTCCAGCAAATCCCCCGTTTCCGGATAAGAGACAATTCGCCGCGCAATCAGACCGGCAATCTGTACAGAGAGCAGTTTTACGCCGGATTCTGTTTCGAGCAACAACCCAGATTGTTCATTTTCAAAGCTGGCCTTGTCCAGAGAGGCATTGAAGAACCGACCTCTATTATAAAACTGATCGATTACTTTGCTGTTTACAGGCACTCGGTTGACATGAACATTGAAAACATTCATGAAGATACTGATCTTGGTCACTTCCTGGCCACCAAAATAACGGTCCTCAGGAACCTTGCCAACAAAAATGATTTTGCCATCGGCAGACGCGACGATGGCATTGTCGGCCTCTGGGGGATAACGTTCCGGGTTACGGAAGAAATATACCGTAAAGAAGGTCAGACCGAGACTGATTGTTGTCAGGCAGTACCAGCCGAAAACACCAAACAAGAGTGTCAGAAAAGCGAAAAATGCTATAAAGGGATAGCCTTCGACGGCTATCGGTTGATACTGGTTACGCATAGTTTGTCACCAGAAACGTAAAGGGCGGGGGAATCTGCCTCCGCCCTTTGAGCGTTTTATCTAGTTTTTGGTTTTATCTACCAGCTTGTCTTTACCAATCCAACTCATCATACCACGCAGACGATCTCCGACTTCTTCAATCGGATGCTCAGCACCGAGACGACGCAGAGCATTCAGAACCGGCTTGTTAGCTTTGGTTTCGAGAATCCATTCACGGGCAAATTCACCTGTTTGAATCTCAGAGAGAATTTGACGCATTTCATCCTTGGTGTCTTCGTTAATAATCCGGGGGCCGCGGGTGAAGTCGCCGAATTCAGCAGTATTGGAAATAGAATAACGCATATTTGCGATACCGCCTTCATAAAGCAGGTCAACAATAAGCTTCAGCTCGTGCAAACACTCGAAATAGGCCATTTCAGGGGCATAGCCTGCTTCCACCAGTACTTCAAAACCGGCTTGAACCAAGGCAGTGGCGCCACCACAGAGCACAGCCTGCTCGCCAAACAGATCGGTTTCTGTTTCTTCACGGAAAGTCGTCTCGATGATCCCGGAACGACCACCACCGACACCGCTGGCATAAGCCAGGGCAATCTCTTTGGTGCTACCGGAAGGATCTTTCTCTATAGCGATCAGACAGGGAACGCCTCCGCCATTGACATATTCGTTACGAACCGTATGACCGGGGCCTTTGGGAGCCACCATGAATACGTTGATGTCATCGGCGGGAACAATCTGATTGTAATGGATGTTAAAACCATGGGCGAAGCCGACATAGCTACCCGGCTTAATGTTAGGGGCAATCTGCTCATTGTAGATATCAGCCTGCATCTCATCGGGGAGCAGGATCATGATTACGGTGGCAGCCTGAACAGCATCTGCGGTCATCATGACGGTGTGACCGGCTTTCTCAGCCTTGGTCCAATTGTCACCACCCTTTGGATATTCGGAGACGATAACATCAAATCCGCTCTCTTTCAGGTTGTTGGCGTGGGCATTGCCCTGGCTGCCATAACCGATAATGGCGACTTTTTTGCCTTTAACAATATCAAGATTGGCATCCTTATCGTAATAAACCTTCATATTTTCCTCCTTACAGGGGTTTGATTCGTTAAATTTGTTAAAATAGCTGGCATTTATACCATAATAAAAGATCCCGGCCAACATTTTTGTCGACCGGGGTGTTTGTGGCATTAATTTCTAATTGCTTATCGGACTATCGCTCAACCAGCCTTCCAGCCCCTTGGGCCACGACCCAGAACAACTGGTCCGGAACGCACCAGCTCCTTGATCCCCATTGGACGCAGCAGATCAATAATGGCACTCACCTTGACCGGCGAGCCGGTCACTTCAACGGTATAGCATTTAGGTGTTATATCGACCACCTTGCCGCGAAAAATATCGCAAATGCGCAAGATCTCAGCACGCGTTGACTCTTCGGCAGTCACCTTGATCAGGGCCATTTCACGCTCGACGAAGTCCTCGCCAGTAAAATCAATGATTTTGATTGTGTCGATCAGTTTGTTGAGTTGTTTGGTGATCTGCTCGAGAATCCGGTCATCACCACTGGTGACAATCGTCATGCGCGAAATAGTCGGATCGAGGGTCGGCGCAACCGACAGGCTCTCAATATTGAAACCCCGACCGGAGAAGAGGCCAGCAATCCGGGTCAGGACACCGAATTCGTTCTCCACCAATACGGATATGGTATGTCTCATTGAATACTCCTGAATTTATTTGTTGAATCGTTGAACGGTTGATTCGATTCAACGAGTGCAGCGTAAATCAACATTTCAAAGTCTTTTTCAAGAAGCCAGGACCATCTCATTGAGACCGGCACCGGCAGGAACCATAGGCATAACGTTCTCTTCACGAGACACTTTGAACTCCATAATCACCGGACCTGGAGTATCAAAGGCCTTTTTGATCACCTCTTCAACCTCCTCCGGCAAGCTGGCGCGTAGTCCGGTCGCACCGTAAGCTTCTGCCAGTTTGATGAAATCGATAGGCAATTCCATGCATGTCTGACTATAGCGCTTATCGAAAAAGAGCTGTTGCCACTGACGCACCATGCCGAGGAAATTATTGTTGAGAATAACGATCTTCACCGGCAGTCGATATTGAACAAGAGTTGCCAATTCCTGAGAGTTCATCTGGAAAGAACCGTCTCCGGAAATATCGATGACCTGACGTTCGGGAAACGCTACCTGGGCACCCAGGGCAGCAGGCAAGCCATATCCCATGGTACCGAGTCCGCCAGATGACAGGAAAGTGCGCGGCTGGGTAAAATCGAAGAACTGAGCAGTCCACATCTGATGCTGGCCAACCTCTGTGGTTATAATGGCGTCGTCGTTAGACATCTCTCGTAATTTCTCAATGACAAACTGCGGCTTGATCTCTTTTTTCGACAGTTTGTAGGACATCGGGTGCTCTTTGCGCCAGACGCTGACCTCCTCATGCCAAGGCTTGAGTGCCTCGTTTGCCTGGGCGATCTCGTCTTTATGCTCCGCAAGCTTTTTGTTCATCTTTTTCAGAACATCCAGCAGGTCACCAACGATAGGCAGGTCGACCCGAACATTCTTCTTGATCGAAGTGGGATCAATATCAACATGGATGATCTTGGCATGGGGCGCAAAGGTAGATATTTTGCCTGTCACCCGGTCATCAAAACGAGCCCCAAGCGCAATCAGCAAGTCTGAGCTGGTGACAGCCATATTGGCGTACTAGGTACCGTGCACGCCGAGCATCCCCAGTGACAATGGATGGCGCGTTGGAAAGCTGGCCATCCCCATCAGGGTGGTCGTCACCGGAATCTGCAGCATTTCCGCCAGCTTGAGCAATTCAGCGTGGGCGTCAGTCAAAGTCGCGCCGCCGCCGACATAGAGCACAGGCTTCTTTGCCGCCAGCATCATCTTGACGGCTTTTTCAACCATGCGCACATTGCCGCTGTAAGTCGGCTTGTAGCCACGCAATTCGACCTTGTCCGGGTACTCGAATTTTGCCTTGGCGATCTGGACATCCTTGGGCAGGTCGATAACCACCGGTCCGGGGCGACCGGTCCGTGCAATATAAAATGCCTGCTTAATGATCCGTGCCAAATCCTTGACATCCCTGACAAGGTAGTTGTGCTTGGTGATCGGTCTGGTCAGGCCGACAGTATCTGCTTCCTGGAACGCATCATTGCCGATCAGGCCGGTCGGTACCTGGCCGGTAATGACAACCATCGGAATCGAATCCATATATGCCGTAGCGATCCCGGTGATCGTGTTCGTCGCTCCGGGGCCCACTGGTTGCAATGGCAACCCCAACCTTGCCGGTAGCTCGGGCATAACCATCGGCGGCATGTACAGCAGCCTGTTCATGACGCGTCAGAATGTGCTTGATGGAAGAACTCATAAGATCATCATATATATTGATGACCGTACCGCCGGGATAACCAAAAATTGTTTCCACGCCTTCCTGAATCAGGCTCTCCAGAAGAATTTTAGAACCAGTCAGTTTCACAATCTTATCTCCTCTGACGGATTGCGATGCAATCCGAATTATAAATTGCTTTATGCCTTACAAATAGCCCCGGTGTTGGCCGAAGTCACAACCTTGGCATAACGCGCCAGCCAGCCAGTTTTGATCTTGACTTCGGGAGCTTGCCAAGAGGCCTTGCGGCGGGCAAGCTCTTCGTCATCAACCAGCAGTTCCAGCTTGCGGTTCGGGATGTCAAGTCGGATCCGGTCACCATTTTCAACCAGAGCAATCACCCCTCCTTCAGCGGCCTCGGGGGAAATGTGCCCGATACAGGGCCCCCGGGTGCCCCCAGAGAAACGACCATCGGTAATCAGGGCGACACAGTCGCCCAGACCGAGACCCATTAAAGTCGCAGTCGGGGCTAGCATCTCCCGCATTCCAGGACCACCTTTGGGTCCCTTCATAACGAATAACCACTACATCACCGGAAACAATCTGGCCGCCCATGAGAGCCTCCATGGCACCCTCTTCCGAATCAAAGCAGCGGGCGCCCCCCTCGAAAGTCATCATTTTTTCAGAAACACCGGACTGCTTGACCACCGAGCCAAGAGGCGAAAGATTACCGGAGAGAATCGCCAGGCCACCCTCGGCACGCACCGGATTATCTACCGAATGAATAACCTCTTCATCCACCGTAGCAACACTCGCCACAATTTCCTTAATCGATGGACCGGTCAGAGTCGGATTATCGTTGATCAGGTTGCGCAATTGGTAAAGGACTGCCGGAACGCCGCCGGCGGTATCAAGATCTTCCATGAAATGCTCGCCGCCCGGATTCATTGACGCCAACTGTGGCGTTTCCCGACCAAGCCGGTCAAACTCTTCCAGAGGCAGTTCAACACCTGCTTCGTGAGCGATTGACAAGAGATGCAGCACCGTATTACTGGAGCCGCCAAGGGCAAGATCAACCCGGATGGCATTCTCAAAGGCAGCTCGGGTCATAATCTGCCGCGGAGTAATCTGCCGACGCACCAGTTCAACGATGCGTTCACCACTGGCAAAGGCAATCCGTCGTTTCAGCGATGAAACCGCCAGCGCGGTGCCGCATCTTACCAGGCTCATACCGAGAGTTTCGGTCAGAATCGCCATGGTGTTGGCGGTAAACAGGCCCTGGCAGGAACCGGCAGTCGGACAAGCGTTGTCCTCGCAAGCCATCAGCTCCTGTTCGTCGATGACGCCGGCCTTGTACTGCCCCATGGCTTCAAATGTATCGGTAACAAAGGAAAACTTGCGACCCCCACGGCCGGCACCCGTCATCATCGGACCGGCAGTAACCACGATACAGGGGATATCAAGGCGCGCAGCTGCCATCAACATGCCCGGTGTAATCTTGTCACAATTGGTCAACAGCACCAGGCCATCAAGACGATGAGCCTCAGCAACGGACTCGACCATATCGGCAATCAATTCGCGGGTAGGTAAAGAATAGTGCATGCCGCGATGGCCCATGGCGATGCCATCGCAGACACCGGGGAATACCGAAAATAAAGGAGTAACCACCGCCGGTGTGGACACCTTTCTCTATGAACCGCTCCAGATCACGCATGCCGGTATGCCCCGGGATCAGATCAGTAAAGGACGAGGCTATACCGATAAAAGGTTTGTCCATCTCCTTTTGTGGGACACCTGTCCCCTTTTAACAACGCGCGGTGGGGGGTGCGCTCAAACCCTTGAGTAATGGCACTGCTGCGTTTCTGGGTCATTTCCTACTGCTCCTCTAGTACCTTGTAACTCATAAAATGTAGCAAAATTGCGACGGGATTTGGCGCACCAACAAGGCGTGGCTGAGAGCGCATAGCACCGCTATGTAACCGAAGCCACAACGCAGTTGGTGCGCCAAAGAACAAGCAAGATGCGTTAGTTTATGGGTTACACGGTACTAACTGTTTGTCGAACTCCAACAAATTCGGATCATTTTAGTCTTCAGCGTACCGGTCTTTATACCTACGGAACCCCGTAAGGTAAAGAACAAAAACGAAAAAAAACAACAGGGGCCGAAATTATCAGGCCCCTGTTTTGTGAATTTTTTTAGCTGTTATTGGCGGAAATCTCGAAGCATCGTCTCCATTTCGTCTTTGCCTGCCAACTTTAGCTTCTGAACCTTCTTACGCTCGAGGTCCGCCTCTTCCGAGAGGTAGGTCATTTGTTCATATTCCTGCAGTTTTTTCTCGAAAAGCATGTGTTCTTCGTACAGTTTACGGAATCGGGGATTTTCTTCACTCAAGCGCTGGGTCAGGTCCTGATCCTTCTCTACCATGGGCACCTCCTGAGATTAAAGGATGGAATAAACGAATGGTCTCTAAAAAATAACGAACGCATGACAGGGTTGTCAACTGGAAATCCCTGATGGACGCCAATTAAGTTCCGCTTCTGAAGGACGCAGGTAAGACGGCATCAACTCTTCTGCGGAAAAAGTGCGGCCGGATTGCCATTCATGTAAAGCGAGCGCTGCCGCAGCAGCGGCTCTTGGCAGGTTTAAAAAGGCCGGGGCGAAATGCGCTCGCTCAGCTAACTGTCTTACAATCAAGGATCTATAGACCAGAGCACCATTACCCACAAACAGGGTTTCAACAGTGATATCCGCCAACAGCCTTTCGGGTTTGATCACCCGCTCTTCGACAACAGGACATGGATAACCGCCCTCCCAATTGAAAAGAGCTGTATAGACTTCCTGCTTGCGAGCATCCAGCATGACACAGACCGGCAGTTTAGTGAAGGGAAGCTGCATGGCGAGACACCGCAAAGAGGATATACCCAGTAACGGACAACCTGCAGCTAAGGACAAACCTTTGGCTGTAGCCAACCCAACGCGCAGACCGGTGAAAGAACCAGGGCCGAGTACCACGCCGATCGCGTCCAAATCTTCTTTTTCCAGATCTGTCTTGGCGAACAGATCTTCAATCGATTGCAGTAACCATTCCGTCGGCGTTTTGCGGATATCCAGGTTGATTTCAACCAGAAGGCGCTCGCCATCGGTTATGGCGAGGCTGCCGGCGGGTGAAGCCGTCTGAATGGTCAAAAGAATTGGCGACACCTTAGCTTCCTATCATACGGACAATATCGTTATAAAAAGCCAGCACCATCAGCAGAAGCAACAGGATCAGACCGATCTGCTGGGCCCATTCCCGTGCTCGCAAAGAGAAAGGACGACGAAAGACCAGTTCATACGAGTAGAAGAACAAATGACCTCCATCCAGGATCGGAATCGGCAGAAGGTTGAGAATCCCCAACTGGATGCTCAGAAAAGCCAGGACACTCAGGATACTTGAGATGTCCGTCTGTGCGGCCTGCCCGGCAATCTGCACAACAGTGATCGGGCCGCCAATGTTGCTGGTCGAAACATGCCCGGCAAAGAGTTTCTGTATAAATACCAGGGTCAGCTCAATCAACTCAATAGTTCGATCAGCTCCGGCAGCGATAGCCTTGCCAAGAGGAAAACGCTTAAAGATAGTCTCATGATGCGGAGCGACACCAATCAGGTAATCACCATTGCCATCCACTTTTCTCGGCACAAGATCGAAAGTGAGTTGTTCTTGGTTGCGTTCGACAATAACCGGCGCAGACTGCCCACCGACATCCTGAATGGCGACCTTGAGTTCATACCAAGAAACGATTGCATGTTTGCCGATAGAGAGGATCCTGTCTCCCTCTTCAAGACCGGCCTCCGCTGCCGGCATGTCCGGTGCCAAAGCACCGATGACGGCATCTTGATCAGGGAGCAAGCCAATCGATTGCAGCCCCTCCAGGGCACCATTTTCCGGATCAATGGTCAGCTCTTCGATACCATCAACACGCTTCAGGGTGAGGACGATCGGCTCGCCGGCACTGTTCACCAGGGCCGGGCCGGTGTCTGTCCAGGTTGAAACCTCCATACCGCTGATTTTGATAATACAGTCACCAGTGCGGATCCCGGCTTCATCGGCCTCGGATCCAGGGATGACATAACCGATGCAGGGTGGCTCATCCAGATAGGCAGGGAGATTAATTCCGACCAGATAAGCAATCGGCAGGATCATGAATGGCAGGATGAGATTCATGATCGGACCGGCAGCGACAATTGCCATGCGCTGGGGAATCGTCTTTTTAGAAAATGAGCGCTTTTCTTCTTCCGGATCGATCTCGGTCTCTTCGCCCTGGTCACCAACGCCCTCGCCGAGCATCTGAACATAACCACCCAGAGGAATGGCGCAAACCATATATTCCGTATCCCCCCACTGACGAGAAACCAGGCGCGGGCCGAAACCAAGAGAAAACTTAAGGACTTTGACGCCACAGAACTTGGCAACAGCAAAATGCCCGAGTTCGTGGATAAAAACCAGAATGCCCAGCATAGCAATGCCGGCTGCAATAGTGATCACGAGTAAGAAACTCCTTGAATTTCATGAATAACGTCTTGAGCCGCGTGACGGGACCATTTATCAGCAACAAGGATCTGTTCCAGACTGGACGCAGCAGTGGTTGTATGCTTCTGCACTACAGAACCAATAATCCGGGGTATATCAAGGAAGCCTACCTTCTCCTGCAGAAACGCTTCCACGGCGAGCTCGTTGGCAGCATTCAGCACCGCAGGTGTCGTACCTCCTCGCCGAATAGCATCGTAGGCAAACCCGAGGCAGGGGAAACACTGTCTATCGGGTGCAGAAAAATGCAATTGACCAAGTCGACAGAGGTCGAGGGGGGGCAAATCCAGAGTTAATCGCTCCGGATAGGACAAGGCATAGGCAATCGGTGTTTTCATATTCGGAATGCCGAGTTGTGCTATGAGCGCACCGTCAACGTACTCCACCATGGAATGAACAATACTTTCCGGGTGAATATGCACAGCAATATTTTCAACCGGGATATCAAAAAGCCAATGCGTCTCAATCACCTCCAGGCCTTTATTCATCATGGTTGCAGAATCGATTGTGATCTTTCGCCCAATGGTCCAGTTTGGATGGGCCAGGGCATCTTGCGGTGTCACTTCCTGCAGGTCATCAAGTGACCAGTTTCGAAACGGCCCACCTGATGCGGTCAGGATCAGTCGTCGCACATCATTTTTGCGGTGCCCCTTGAGTGACTGAAAAATAGCCGAATGCTCACTATCGACCGGAAAGAGTTGGCAGCCGGAATTGGCGACAGCTGTCATAACCAGCTCACCGGCGATGACCAGAGTCTCCTTGTTGGCGAGCGCAACGTCTCTGCCGGTTTCAATAGCAGCCAGGGTCGGCTCGAGACCTGCGGCACCAACGATGGCCGAGACGACCATCTCGGCAGGCGAATCAGCCGCACAGGCAATCAGGCCGGACGTCCCGTAGAGAATGCGGGGACCACAAGAACCGATACGCTCCTGCAGATGCTGTGCATTCTCCTGGTCCGGTACGGCAACCATCTCCGGACGGAAACGGGTAATTTGTTCTTCGAGCAAAGCCAGGTTGCGCCCGGCGGTCAGAGCAACTACCTGGAAACAGTCTGGATGCTCAGTAACAATCTCAAGGGTGCTTACACCAATAGAACCGGTAGAGCCGAGCACGGCCAATCGTTTCATACAAATATCCGTTTCATACAAACATCCATAATGCGTAATAATATGTCACCGGAAAAGCAAACAACAGGCTGTCAAGACGATCAAGAACAACACCATGCCCGGGGATCAGTGCCCCGGAATCTTTCACACCGAAGCTTCGTTTCAGCAGTGATTCGACTAGGTCACCGAGTTGGCTGAAAGCACCGACACCGATGCCGAGGAGAAGGATATCCAAACTGCTCAACTCTGCAAAAAGCAGGAATTTGCAGACCACTGCTCCAAGCACGCCACCAGCGAGACCACCGAGGGAACCCTCAATGCTTTTTTTCGGGCTGACAGCTTCGTAGAGACGGTGTTTCCCCCAGGTTCTACCAACAAAATAAGCCATACTGTCACTTGCCATGACAACCAAAAAGACGAGAAATATCCAGTCGCTGCCGTCAGGCAAAGCGCGAAGAAGAGCAGCATGAGACAACAACAGCGGGATGTACAACAATCCAAACAGGCTGACTGCCAGGTCACGACTCACTCTCTGCATGTCCTGAAAACGGAAGAGATAAACCAGGGTGAGAAAGAGGAAGGGCAGAACCATACTCAGTAGGAGGAAAGCAGAATCGGGGGAATAGACCAGGCCAACGCTGCAAAGTACTCCAGTCGCGACAGAAAGAGAACTTTCCAGACGGCGCTGATCCGGAAGTGCCATCCGGTAGAACTCATGCAGAGCCAAAGCATTGACAATGAACAGCAGGCCGGAAAACAAACCCTGACTGGCATAAAGTACGAAGAGGACCAGTAACGGAAGAGCGATCAGTGCAGTAATGATTCGTTGTTTAATGATGCCCCTCCCCGTCGTTAACACCATCATCTCTCAGTTGTGCACCGGTGAGACCGAAGCGTCGTTGGCGGCGGCTGTAGACTTCTATCGCCTGCAATAACGTGTCGCGAGAAAAATCCGGCCAGGGTGTTTCCGTAAAGTACAGCTCCGTATAGGCCATCTGCCAGAGGAGAAAGTTACTGATACGCATCTCTCCACTGGTTCGGATTAAGAGGTCAGGGTCAGGAATAGCGTGTGTATCGAGAAATGCTTCAATATCCATCTCAGTCAAATCATCGGCCTGCAATTTGCCCTTGGCAATCTCTCTGCCGATCCTCTGCACGGCACGAGTCAATTCGTTGCGTGAACCATAAGAAAGAGCCAGATTTAACACCATACGGTCGTTGTCAGCGGTTTTTATTATAATGTCTTCAAGGATTTTTCTGATCGAAGCTGGTAAACGGTCCAGTTCGCCTATAGCCATGAGACGAATGCCACGCTTCTGGAGTTGATTTAATTCCCTTTTCAGAAAAGATCCCAGCAACCCCATCAGCGACTCAACCTCCTCTTGGGGACGGCCCCAATTTTCGGAACTGAAAGCATAAAGAGTCAGGTAACGGATTCCCAACTCCAGGCATTCGTCTACAATGGTCTGGACCGTTTCCACGCCTTTGCGATGGCCAAAGATACGTGGCAGACGTCGCTGTTCAGCCCAGCGACCGTTACCATCCATGATAATTGCGAGATGTGTTGGAATCTGCATAAACAAGAAGCCCCAAAAGAAGGAGATATACCAATTCGCCAAGCTAGCATAAACACATCAAACCGGGCAACCATGTGTTGTTGACATATAACCAAAAAGGGTGCCCAAAAAGGCACCCTTGGTTTCAATTAACAATTGATCTTCAATCAACAAATAACATCAGGAGATTAGATCTCCATGAGATCTTTTTCCTTCTCCGCAATCACTTGATCAACGCGAGCAACGTGATCATCCGTGACCTCCTGGATTTCCTTCTCGCCACGTTTCAACTCGTCTTCGGAGATTTCCTTGCTCTTCTCCAACTTCTTCAGAGCATCATTGGCTTCACGGCGTGCATTCCGAACAGCGACTTTGGCATCCTCCCCCATGCGCTTGACCTGCTTAACCATCTCCTTGCGACGTTCCTCGGTCAACGGCGGGAAAATCAGTCTAATCAGCTGACCGTCGGACGTTGGGTTCAAGCCGAGATCTGCCTTTAAGATCGCTCTCTCAATTTCACCAATCAGGTTTTTCTCCCACGGTTGAATCGTAATCAGACGCGGCTCGGGGACGGCCAGAGAACCAACCTGATTGAGCGGTGTCGGCGTTCCGTAGTAATCAACCTGAACAGAATCGAGCAGAGCGAGAGAAGCTCGTCCGGTGCGAACCTTGCTCAAGTCACGCTTGAACGCCTCCAGAGCCTTAGCCATTCCAGCACTGGCGTTGGATTTAACATCAGCAATCATGGCATCATTCTCCTTTGATAATGGTTCCAATCTGCTCACCGCACACAACTCGCTGAATATTACCGCAACTGGTAAGATCAAACACAAGAATCGGCAGGTCATTATCCATACACAGCGATATAGCGGTAGAATCCATAACCTGTAGGCCCTGCTTGAGCACATCCAGATAAGTCAACTGGTCATACTTAACCGCATTTTTATCCTTAACAGGATCGGCATTGTAAACGCCGTCAACCTTGGTTGCTTTGAGAATAATCTCTGCACCTATCTCAATGGCACGTAAACTGGCGGCAGTATCCGTGGTAAAAAAGGGGTTACCTGTGCCGGCACCAAAGATAACCACACGACCTTTCTCAAGATGACGAACAGCCCTGCGACGGATGTATGGCTCGGCGATCTCCTGCATCTCAATAGCAGATTGGACTCTGGTGACTACTCCAGCCTTTTCCAGGGCATCCTGCAAGGCGAGGCTATTCATGACAGTCGCCAGCATTCCCATGTAATCGGCGCTTGCCCGATCCATACCCATGGATGAGGCAGCGACACCCCTGAAAATATTGCCGCCGCCTATAACAATGGCGATCTGCACACCGAGAGCAGCAACTCCACGGATTTCAGCGGCTATTCCCCTGATAATATCCGGGTCAATACCGTAGCCTTGCTGACCGGCCAAAGCTTCGCCACTGAGCTTGAGCAATATACGCTTGTAACAGGGTTGCTGTGCCATGGTGTCTCCGGTACTTGTAAAGATTTTACAAACAGTAAACAGGCCCGTTTTTTTTGCCCTCTGACAAGCCTCGAAGCGCGCTAAATACCCGCCTACTTGGTCATCGAAGCAACCTCAGACGCAAAATCCTCTTCTTTTTTCTCAAGGCCTTCACCGAGCTGGAAACGTGCATATGCTGCGAGGGTAACCTGGCCACCAATCTCCTTGGCCAAAGATTCTATCACTTTACCAACCTTCTGGTCAGTATCAATCACATAGACCTGCTCGAGCAGGCAAGACTCACCAAAAAACTTGTTGATCTGCCCTTCGATGATCTTCTCAACAATGTTTTCAGGTTTACCGCTCTCAATAGCCTTGGCACGCATGATGTCTTTTTCACGCTCAACAACATCAGCAGGAACGTCGTTGCGACTCAGATATTGAGGACTGGCAGCAGCGACGTGCATGGCCAGCATCCGCGCTGTTTCGGCAATCCTGGAATCATCGGCCTTGTCGGAGTCCAACTGAACCAGGACACCGATCTTGCCGGCACCGTGTATATATGAGGCCGTCACACCAGCATTGCTTTCGAGGCAGACAAAACGACGCACATTCATATTCTCGCCGATTGTCGAGATCTGATGGTTCAACTCTTCACCAACATTACGATCAGTTCCCGGAAAATCAAGTTTTTTCAACGCTTCAACATCTGCGGGAGCCTGACCCAGGACCACGCCAGCCACACCATTAGCAAACGCCTGAAATGCATCATTTTTGGCGACAAAGTCAGTCTCTGAATTGACTTCTACCAGGGCACCCTTATTGCCACTTCCAGCAGCAGCGATCATCCCCTCCGCAGCAATCCGGCCAGACTTCTTGGCCGCTGCAGAAAGACCCTTCTTGCGCAGCAGGTCAATGGCCTGCTCAATATCACCGTCAGCCTCAGTCAAGGCTTTTTTGCAATCCATCATTCCGGCACCGGTTTTGGCGCGCAGACCACCTACCATCTTTGCTGTAATCGTTGCCACGGTAAAACCTCCTCTAACTATTTGTTCTGTATTGATTTGTGTAATTCGCTGATAAAAAGGCGGCTGCAATGCAGACCGCCTTTATCTTGTTATTAATATCGACAGATTATGCTTCTGCCGGCGTCTCCGACTCAGAAGTTTTCTTCTCTGCAGCAGGCTTCTTCTCTGCAGCAGGCTTCTTCTCTGCGGCAGGCTTCTTCTCTGCAGCGGGCTTCTTCTCTGCAGCGGGCTTCTTCTCTGCAGCGGGCTTCTTCTCTGCAGGTGCCTTTATAATCGTCTCAACGACAACCGTCTCCGGGCCATCTTCAACAACCTGCTCATCCTGATCGGCACCTTCAGCATCATTACGCAGCTCTTCCTCGCGAGCGGCAGTGCCTTCAATGCAGGCGTCTGCCATTTTCGATGCAAAGAGGCGAAGAGCACGAATCGCATCGTCATTGCCGGGGATGATATAGTCAATGCCGTCCGGATCACAGTTGGTATCAACCACAGCCACGACCGGAATCCCGAGTTTTATGGCTTCCTTAACAGCAATTTCTTCTTTGTTGGTATCGACAATAAAGATGGCTGCCGGCAGGCGAGTCATGTTTTTGATACCACCGAGGTTTTTTTCCAGCTTGGCTTTTTCACGGTCCAGCTGCAGAACTTCCTTCTTGATCAGCAGGTCATAAGTACCATCCTCAGACATGGCCTCGATCTTCTTGAGACGATCGATACTTCGCTTGATGGTGGAGAAATTCGTGAGCATACCACCCAGCCATCGATTGTTGACGTAATACTGATCAGCCCGGAGAGCTTCCTCCATAATGGAATCTTGAGCTTGCTTTTTGGTTCCCACAAAAAGAACCTTTTCGCCCTTCTTGGTGACATCTTGAATAAAGCTGTATGCGGTCCTGAAATAACGGACCGTTTTCTGCAGGTCAACAATATAAATACCGTTGCGAGCCCCGAAAATATAAGGCTTCATTTTGGGGTTCCAACGACGGGTCTGGTGACCGAAATGAACACCGGCCTCCAATAGTTGCTTCATGGTAATCTGAGACATGTACGAACTCCTTTTTCGTTAGGTTTTTCCGCCGCCCCCATCATCCCCTGCAACCGACCTGACACCATGTCAGGCACCCGGTCCGGGTCAGAAGGCGTGTGAAATGAACAGCACATTCGTATAGCATGAGAGCATGTAGAACGCAAGGGCTTTTTCAGCACACAGCCGGCATTAAGGCGATACAAAGGTCGTTTACAATCCCTTTACGAGTGTACTACTATGTGTGATTATGTTCGGCACACAAATTCATCGCTATATTATCAGGGAAGTTCTGTCACCCACCCTGCTCTGCATCATAATCTTCACCATGGTCATGGTGATGGGACGGGCCGTTAAACTGGTCGATCTGATCATCAATAAAGGGGTTTCTCCAACGGACATCCTGGTGTTGCTTGCAACCCTGCTGCCAACGTTCTTTTCCCTATCACTGCCACTCGCTTTTCTCATGGGGCATCATGATCGGTTTAGGGACGCATGTCTGCCGACAGTGAAACGCTAGCACTCAAATCGGCTGGAATCGGGCTTGCAAGAATCTCCATGCCGATTTTTGCACTGGCATTCATTTTCGCATTACTGACCGGGAGCAATAAATATATGGGTCAAGCCTTGGGGATATAGTGCTTTTGCAACCAAGAGTTTTGAAATCGTTCGACAGAAGGCGACCATCGGTTTTCAGCCACGAGTCTTCATGAACCAGTTTAATAATCTAGTCCTCTACGCAAATGAAATTGACGACCGTACAGATCAGATGTCCGGTCTCTTCATCGTAGAGAAGAAACCGGAATCAACCTCATGGGTCTTTGCCGACAGGGGGAATATCTTCACTGACGAAGAAGCTGAAACCGTGACAATTCGTCTGCACGATGGAGTTATTCATCGTCAGCAAACCCAAGAGACAGACAATTACCAACTGATTCACTTCAGCAATTACGATATTCAACCGGAGATCTCAGTATTTAAGGGGCAGACAAAGCCGAACAGTCAGAAGCCCAAGACACTTCCCACCTGGAAACTATGGGAAAACATTTCAAGGGAAAAAAATCCTTTGATAACCCAGAAGTTACAAGCCGAACTTCATCTGAGACTGACCTCACCGCTGGCACCACTGCTTTTTGTTCTCTTCGGACTGCCTTTCAGTATGCAATCACATCGCTCCGGTCGCAGTGGCGGTTTTATCATGGGCCTGATTATTTTCCTCGGCTATTATTTCTTGCTGTCAACAGCCGTTACTCTGACCAAGGATGCAGCAGCACCACCGTGGCTGACCTTCTGGACACCCCACCTCTTCTTGGCAGTTGTGGGGACTTTCTTCCTCCGCAGGGCTGCGTTGGAAAAACCAAACCTGCTGGCTATCTGGGTTGACCAGACTCTACTCGCCCTGCAGAAACGAGTTCGCAAGAATGTCAATTCTTGACCGTTATATTCTGAAGGCTTTTGCCAGGAACCTGGCTCTTGTTCTGCTGACTTTGATCTCGCTCTACGGTTTGATTGAATTTCTGGAGAAAGTCGACGACTTTATAGAGTTTCAAGCCGAGTTAAAATACTACCTTCTCTACCCCCTGCACCTGCTGCCGGTGATCATCTCCAACTCCCTGCCGATGGCTGTGTTGCTCGCTACCTTTGCAACCGTCGGAGGATTTTCCCGGTCAAGCCAGCTGACAGCCATGCTCAGCGGTGGCATCAGCTTCAACCGCATCAACCGTCCTCTCTTTCTGGGCAGTCTGATCCTTGCCGCTCTCGTAATTGTTGCAAACCTCTGGCTGGTGCCATGGTCTTCCCGCGAATCGAACTACATTCTGCGCACCGAAATCAAGGGTAAGGCCTCGCAGACCGTCTCCAGCAAAGATCTCTACTTTCGCGACGACAATCGAATTATCAGTGTCAGTCAGGTCTTTCCGGCAAAAGGTGTTGCCTTCGGTCTTACGATCATAGAATTCAATGACAACTTCATGCCGATAAAGCGCATCCAGGCAGAGAGAGCAACACATACAAAGGACGGCCTATGGCGACTCAACAATGCCATTGTATGGGGTTTTAGCCCCGAGACCAAAGGCATAGCCTCTTTCGACCACAAACCTGAACTGCTTATTAATCTCAGGCGCCAACCCGCCGAGGTACTGCAACTCTGGACCCGACCTGAAGACCTGACTTTCAGCGAATTGCTTCATTTTACGACGAAGCTGCAAAGCGAAGGGCATGATCCGAAAGCGTACCAGGTGGAAACACACATGCGTTTCGCCAAAGCGGCCATCCCGATCATTATGGTCCTGATCGGCATCCCCTTCGCCCTGCAACGCGGTCGCAATGCAAGTTTCTCACTTGGGATTGTCATCAGCCTGATCATTTTTGTCGCCTACTTCATTCTTTACGCTGTTTTCGCAGTCTTTGGAGCCATTGCTGTCCTGCCGCCACTGATTGCAGCCTGGGCAGCTAATATTCTTATGGCGTTGATTGGTGCATGGTTCTTTTTGAGGATGCAGAGTTAACATGTGTCTGAATCCTGCCTGGTTAATGCGGTTCGTGCCTCACCGCATCCTACCGCTACAACAGAAAAAGGGAGCCAGTCTACATTGGCTCCCTTTTTCTATAAGTTTCTAAACTGATTTCTCAATAACGATAAGAATCAGGCTTATATGGCCCCTCCACCGGGAGGCCGAGGTACTCGGCCTGCTCCTCAGTGAGCGACGTCAATCTTGCTCCAAGTTTGCCAAGATGCAACCGGGCGACCTTTTCATCAAGGCTCTTCGGCAGGACATAGACCTCGTTCTCATAGTTGTCAGGATGTAGGAAGATTTCAATCTGAGCAATCACCTGATTACTGAAACTGTTCGACATAACGAAAGAGGGGTGACCTGTGGCACAACCGAGGTTAAGCAGGCGTCCTTCGGCCAGCACGATGATCGCGTGACCATCCGGGAAGATCCACTGATCGACCTGATTACCATGCTCGCGAGGATTCTTGATATTGACCTTTTTGATCCCGGCCACTTTCGCCAGAGGCGCCATCTCGATTTCGTTATCGAAATGACCGATATTACCGACAATGGCGTTATGTTTCATCTGCTCCATGTGCTCGACACGGATCACATCCTTGTTGCCGGTTGTGGTGACAAAAATGTCAGCTTCAGCGACCACATCCTCAAGGGTCTTCACTTCGTAACCCTCCATCAGAGCCTGTAAAGCACAAATCGGATCTATTTCGGTAACGATGACGCGTGCACCCTGGCCGCGCAGGGACTGACAACAACCCTTGCCGACATCGCCGTAACCGCAGACCACAGCAACCTTTCCGGAGATCATAACGTCGGTAGCCCTCATGATACCGTCGACCAGACTATGACGGCAACCGTAGACATTATCGAACTTGCTCTTGGTCACCGAGTCATTGACATTCATCGCCGGAAACGGCAGTTTGCCCTCTTCCTGCAGCTGATAGAGGCGATGAACACCGGTTGTGGTCTCCTCGGTCACACCTTTGATCGAACCACAGATAGCCGTCCAATCAATCGTCTTACCTGCAATAGAATTCTTGAGGCAACCGACGAGTTCGATCCAATCTTCCGGATCATCAGCGTTGCAGGCAGGCACACCCTGCTCCTGCCACTCACTGCCATAGAGCACCATCATGGTCGCATCGCCGCCGTCATCGAGAATCATATTTGGAAGCTGCCCATCCGGCCAGTTCAATGCCTGTTCGGTACACCACCAGTATTCACCAAGCGTCTCGCCCATCCAGGCGAAAACCGGAACACCTTTCGGGTTCTCGACTGTGCCTTCACGACCGACAGCAATTGCTGCTGCTGCCTGATCCTGGGTCGAAAAAATATTACATGAAGCCCAACGCACCTCTGCACCAAGATCGAGAAGGGTTTCAATCAATACAGCCGTCTGTATCGTCATGTGCAGGGACCCGGTAATACGGGCGCCTTTAAGTGGTTGCTGGTTGCTATATTCCTTGCGCAGGGCCATCAAACCAGGCATTTCAACTTCGGCCAGTTCAATTTCCTTGCGCCCCCAGACTGCCAGGGAAAGGTCTAATACTTTAAAATCTTGATTGTCTGTCATTGTGATGAAGTTCTCCTCTATTGGGTTTCGATATCGTTAACGTATAAGATTTTCAGGTTTGCTCCTGAGTTGCCAGGCGAACCATGCCCTGACCAACAATGCTGTCAATGTACGACCAATACAATGGTTCGTCAATGGGTCAAACCAACGATCAAACCATTTCAACCAATAGCCCGCTTTATGACCCGCCATAACACTCTGGCCCGCCGTAACACCCTGAGCCGGTTCAATATCCTGACGATACACCTTACGACAATCCAGGGCTAAACCAATCTGCCAGGCCTGGCCACGCACATATCCCCCGGTTGCCAGGTAGATGCCCCATCTTTTTGATAACGACATCTCATCAAAGAGTTCTCTGATCAAGCGGAAAAAGGGTAATAACTGCAGTGGTTGGGTTCGGTCCTGCTGACGATAGATATCAGGAGCTTTGGCAAAGAACTCCAACCAGCCGATGGCAAGAAAATTCATCATTAAAGCATTGAGTGTTTGACGGGCCTTTATCCCCTCAATCTGAAAACGTCGTGCAGAGGTAACAATCTCACCAGGCAGAAGCAACCATTGGCCAGTGGTGCGGATTTTCTCCGCCAGAGAAGTATCTTCCATGACCGGCAAGTCTTGCCGAAACGGACCAACTCTATGAAAAAAATCTTTTGTCAGCAACAGGCCCTGGTCGCCATGAATGCAACCGGGACGCCCAAGAAATGCCTTGGCTTCATAGTAAAACAGACCAAAGCTGTCTTCACTCTCGGGTGAATCAAAACTCACTGATGAATCAAACCGCAGGGTGAAACGTCCGGCCGAAGAGTCTGAAGATGCCAACCGCTGGTGGTCCTGAATAAATTCAAGCGCCTTATGCAACTGGCTGTCCTCACCAAGGCGACTGTCGGCATGCAAGAAAAGCAGCCAATCTGACTTTGCAGCTGATACGCCGGCATTCAATTGCCTCCCTCTCCCGCTCGGACCAACCAAACAGACCCCTGTCAAACGAGCGGCGGCAAAAAAATCATCAGCAAACACCCCGGTCCCGTCGACAGAGCCGCCATCGATTACAATGACCTCGATGTAAAGCCCGTCTTGACGCTCGAGATCACCAAGCAACAAGGGCAAGTTTTCTGCTTCGTTGAGAGTTGGGATAATGATGGAAAGATCTGGTTTCGGCATAATCGGAACAAAAACGGGCAGACCGCCAATACGATCCACCCGTTTAACAGGATGCAAACATCAGTGTGATCAGATACCGGCGCGCTTCTTCAGAGCTTCTACACGATCTGTACGTTCCCAGGTGAATTCAGGAAGTTCGCGGCCGAAATGTCCATATGCGGCGGTTTTCAAATAGATCGGACGCAGCAGGTCAAGAGTTTTGATGATACTGCTCGGACGCATGTCGAATTCTTCACGAACAACCCGGGCAATCTCGTCGGACGGAATTTTACCTGTACCGAAGGCGTTAACCATAACTGAAACCGGCTCGGCAACCCCTATAGCATAGGCAAGCTGGACTTCACATTTATCAGCAATACCTGCGGCAACAATATTCTTGGCAACATAACGGGCCATGTAAGAAGCGCTGCGGTCGACCTTGGAGGGGTCCTTTCCAGAGAAAGCGCCACCACCGTGAGAACCTTGACCGCCGTAAGTGTCAACGATAATTTTACGACCGGTCAAACCACAATCACCCATCGGTCCACCAACGACGAATCGACCTGTCGGATTGATAAAATACTTGGTTTTTTCATCGAGAAGCTCCGCAGGAATCACCTTGCGCACAACTTCTTCAATGATCGATTCCTTGAGGTTTTCATAAGTGACATCCGGTGCATGTTGCGAAGAGACAACCACCGTATCAACCCGGATCGGCTTGTCATTGATGTACTGAATCGACACCTGCGACTTACCGTCGGGACGCAGGAAGTTGAGCAACCCGCTTTTGCGGACATCAGCAAGGCGCTTGGTCAGCTTATGAGCAAAAGTGATCGGCATCGGCATCAGTTCCGGCGTTTCGTTACAGGCATAGCCGAACATCAAGCCCTGATCTCCGGCACCCTGATCAGCAAACAAACCCTCACCTTCAGACACACCCTGGGAAATATCAGGAGACTGACGATCGATGGAAGTCATAACCGCACAGGTTTCATAGTCAAAACCCATGGAAGAATCATCGTAGCCGATATCTTTGATGGTTTGACGAACAATCTTCGGCATATCGACATAGGCGCTGGTGGTGATCTCACCGGCAATCATTGCCATACCGGTCGTTACGAGGGTTTCGCAGGCAACCCTGGCTTTGGGGTCCTGAGCAATAATTGCATCGAGGATGGCATCAGAGATCTGGTCGGAGACCTTGTCAGGATGCCCCTCAGATACCGATTCGGAAGTAAAGAGAAAATCTGTCATCGCCATAAATTGTACTCCTGGCAGCTAGCTCGTTGATTGTCCGACAGGCTGTTGGCAGCCTATCGGGCTGTCTGGGCTGAAGCTGAAAAATTTTATAAGACGCGGAACGGTAATCTTTTACGTTGTTACTGTCAACTCTTTAAGAGTGGAATTTATCAATGAACCGGAAAACTCTATCGGGGATTAGATATGATTTCGCTAAAAATATCAGGGTATCGTCGGTGCATTTCCTTTTCAAGTGCAGTGGCAATCTCTTCTGCTGTTGATAGAGAGATGAGTTGCTCAAGGACCTGTTTGACCTCTGAGAGTTCGACTTGTCGTATGACGCGTTTGACCCGCGAGATACTGGCAGCATTCATGGACAATTCACGAAAGCCAAGAGCAATCAGAACCAGCGAGTAGAGATCTTCCCCTGCCATCTCTCCGCACATGCCGACTTCGATGCCAGCCGACTCTGCCGCCTGGCAAACTCGCAGCAACGCTTGCAGAACAGCCGGGTGCATCGGTTCATAGAGATATGCCACATGCTCGTTGCCGCGATCAATCGCCAGGCAGTACTGGATCAAGTCATTCGTACCGACCGAGAAGAAATCAACTTCCCTGGCCAGCAGGTCAGCAATCAGGACTGCCGCCGGAGTCTCAATCATAATACCGATTTCTAGATTTTCACCACAGGCAATTCCAGCCGCAAGCAATTCCTGACGCTCTCTTTCAAGAAACTGCTTACAGTCTCGAACTTCAGCAACACCTGAGATCATCGGGAACATGACTCGGATCGGGCCAAACGCAGCAGCGCGGAGGATTGCCCGCAACTGAGTCTTGAACAGCGTAGCTTCTTTGAGAGAGAAGCGTACCGCGCGTAACCCCATGGCCGGGTTGACCTCATCTGAGAGGTTAAACTCCGGAACAAACTTGTCACCACCAACATCAAGGGTTCTGATAGTAACCGGGAAAGGCTCCATCTGCTCAACGGCCGAGCGATAGACGGCGAACTGTTCCTCTTCGGAAGGGGCCCCTTCGTCCGACATGAAGAGAAATTCGGTACGGAACAGACCAATCCCCTCGGCACCCTGCTCACGTGCCGCAAGAATTTCGTCGACAAAGTCAATATTACTTCGCAGTGCAAGTGAGTAGCCGTCTTTAGTCTCGGCCGGAAGATTACGATACTGGAAAAGTTCTTTTTCCAGGTAGTCGTAGTGCTGTTTCTTCAGCAGATAATTACGAAAAGTCTCTTCCGATGGTTGGAGAATTACAGTTCCGGAACTACCATCGATAATCATCGGCGTACCATCCGGAACCAGAGAAGTCACTGTTTCCAGACCAACTACCGCTGGGATACCTAAAGAGCGGGCCAGAATTGCAGTATGCGATGTGCGGCCACCGATATCAGTCACAAATCCGATGACCTTTGTCTTGTCAATCTGGATGGTGTCTGCAGGCGAGAGGTCATGAGCGACAACAATGACCTGTTCCTCTATATCTGCCAGCGATTCACGTGTTTCACCAAGCAGGTTGCGTATCAACCGGTCACCGATTGAATCGATATCCGAGCGCCGTTCCCGCAGATACTCATCGCTGATTCGATCAAACACCCGTCGCAGCTTACGTAATGTCCTGTTCAGGGCACCTTCGGCGTTAATCAGTTCCTCACGAATCAGGCTGACCGTCTCTCCGATCAGCATATCATCGCCCAGAATCAGCAAATGAGTATCAATAATATAAAGATGCTCACCAAGTTCTTTGCTATCGGCCTGATCCTTGATTTCAAGCAACTGGGTCTTGGATTTCACAACAGCATCATTGAATGCCGTAATCTCCGGCTCGATCTCTGCTGGAGAGATACGGCGTTCGATGACAGTCATCCGGTCACGATTGACCCGGTGGCTTCTGGAGATAGCAATTCCAGGTGCAGCAGCAATGCCGACGAGAATAGTATCCTCAGCTATGTCAATCTTCACCGAAACCATCATTGATCAAGGCCCCAATTACCTTCATTGCCTGTACAGCATCTTTACCAGACACGGTTACAGTTATAAGTGATCCCTGTGGGGCCGCCAGCATCAGCAACCCCATAATACTCTTGCCATTTACTTCGTTGCCGTCTTTTTCGATCGTCACGTCTGACATAAATTTATTGGCCGTCTGAACCAGTTGAGCTGCGGCTCGGGCATGCAGGCCAAGACGGTTCACAATCTTGAAGTCTGAACTTTCAGTTGTCATATCAGCCCCCCCCATCATATCTACTCCTCTATCAGAACAGCTCATCGTATTAGAACAGCAGCGCCAGCAACAACAGGCTGGATGTTGTTAACAGCACAAGAAACAGGCTGGTCACCCCTTTATGGGCCAGCCAGGCAAAAAGCAGAACAACAGGCAAGAGAACGAAACCCCACATGGCAGACAGTGCCTGATGTTCACAACCTTTAAAGGAGAGGTATGCGCAGAGGACACCGATCAATACAGTCGTGGACTCTTTGAACCGGATCGCCAAATCCGGCAAACGACATTTCTGCACCGTTTCGATGGCCCTCAATTCCTGAGCATAGCCGAGGAAGAGCCCACTGACTCGAAACAGTAAATGGGGCAAATTAAAGAGCACCAAAAAAACCAACGGAGCCCAGAGCGAACCCTGACTCGCAACCAACAGGCCCAACAGGGCCGCCAGGGGACGTACTCCACCCCAGAAGAGAGCATCACCCATCGCCGCAAAAGGAGCCATGACCATATTTTTATAGGTTTCTGCATCGACTTCGGACTCTTCGCCTGCAAACTGACGGGCTTCCAGACGCAAGACGGTTCCCGCAACCAGCGGTGCAAAATATGGATGAGTATTAAAATAAGCCGAATGTCGCTGACGCACATCAGCAGGAATTTCGTCTCCATAGATGCTGCGCAAACCCGGTAGAATCAGGTAGAAAAACCCAAGGTTCTGTAGTTTTTCGAAGTTCCAACTGGCCTGCAGCAGGAAAGATCGAAGATAGATGCGTAAGAATGTCAGCCCGGAAAGGCGTGTCTCTTTCATACTGTCATCTCAACTCAAAATGTCATTCTCAACCAAGGGCTCGTCATTTCAACCAGAGCACCAGCATGGTCCCGGTAAACGCAGCACAGAACAGGGAATTACTGCGATTGACGTTGATCGTTCCAAGCAGAACCGCCGCCCCCACCAGAATCAGGCTGTACTGCAAACTCAAACCAACTTCCTGTACTGTTCCAATCAGCAGAGGAGCCACAGAATAAAGAACAAAACTGCCGACCAGAATAATAACGAGTGCCGTAGCCAGGCTTGCCAGGGCAAAACTGGCCAGACCGAAAAGATGATTGCGTTCCAAACCACCTGTGTTACCCGCCATAAGAGCAGTCTGACCAAAAACCGCAAGTCGGTCGTTGACATGACGTGCCAAGCGGTCAAAAACCTGGCCAAACTTGCCTAAAGGAATTGCAATCAGTACCGACAGTATCACCATCGGCATGCCACTTAAACCAAGTGTGGGACCCACACTTAAGGCCAGGACAGTTGCACCCACAGCGACCTGTGTGTCATCAGGAGGAATCGCTGCCCCCACCGGCAACCTGCCAAGCCAGAGCAACTCGAGCAACATACCAACCTCCAGGCCAATCAGGGGACTGCCGAGAACCCATCCAGTCAAGGGACCGGCAACCAGCGGACGAGATATCATGACCTGTACCAGGGCGACCCGATCCAGACCGGTCAACATAGCTACTAACCCTGCCAACAGGTAGTCACCAACGACCATTTAACGACCTCCGGAGCGAATCAGCTTGTGCCAGTTCCGTTCTCTGTCTGCAGGAACACATTGGGAAACGATGGTGACCCCCTGATCTTCAACTTGTTGCAACTTCTCAATATCCAGATGATCAAGAGCAATCGTACAGGTATAACGATCCTTGCCTTCACTTGAATGCATATTGCCGAGGTTAAGCTTTGCATAAGAAACACCAAGTTGACGGACTTTCAGAGCGTCATTGGAATTGGCAAAAAGCAATAGCACGCGCTTCCTGAGTAAGTCTGCAGAGCTGAGAATACTGACGGTTTCCTCCAGCGTGCCTATAATCAGCTTGATTGAACTCGGTACGGCAGCCTGCATAACCATGCACTGAAATGACGCACCCGCCACTTCATCGCTGGCAACGACAATACAATCGGCATTCACATAGGGAACCCAGGCCTCCAGAACCTGGCCATGCACCAGCCGGCTATCAATGCGCGCCAGAACTATACTCATTATATGAACGTCTCCTATGAGATCTTCGGGAGCCTCTACAGGCTGCTAACGCTGTAGATATTCACTGGCCAAGGCGATACTCTGTTGACCATATGACTTAAGAATCTCCGCCAACTCGTCCAAAGCGAGGTTCTCCTGGCTATTGAAAAACTTAAGCAGCACAGGCAGGTTGACGCCAGTCAGAACTTCCACAAGCTGCGGTTCCAGAAAAGTCATGCTGACATTGGCAGGAGTTCCACCGAACATGTCTGTTACGATAATGACTCCATTTCCATCTGTGCCGACCTCGGAAACAGCCGCCGCAATGGCATCACGGACACCTTCCATAGAGCTGTCCTGAGTAATAGTGACAGCCCTGGCATTTCGAACCGGACCTATAATCATCTGCGCCGAAACCAGGAGCTCCGTGCCAAGATTGCCATGAGTCGCAACCACCAATCCAACCATAGTATCAGTACCTTGTAACTCATAAGATGTCGCAAAATCGCGACGGGATTTGGCACACCAACAAGGCGTGGCTGAGGGCGCATAGCACCGCTATGTAACTGAAGCCACAACGCAGTTAGCGTGCCAAAGAACAAGCAAGATGCGGCAATTTATGGGTTATACGGTACTAACCCTCGTCTATATCTCTATGGTTCACCTGAACAGCACACCCGGTTCCGAGCAAGTACGGCCCGAGGTCTTCTGCAACCGCTACGCTTCGATGGCGCCCACCGGTACAACCGATAGCGATCGTTAAGCTGGTCTTCCCCTCCTGACGATAACGCGGTATCAGGAAGAAAAGTAGATCTTTGAGTTTGTCGAGAAAAGCCTGGTAATCAGGCTGGCTCAAGACGAAACTGCTGACCTCCGGGTTCAACCCGGTCTTGGGGCGCAACTCTTCAACGAAATGAGGGTTGTCGAAAAATCGCACATCGAAAACCAGATCCGCACCCAGGGGCAAACCATTTTTAAAACCAAAAGACTGTATCTGCAAGTGCAACTGCCCCTCATGATCTGCCGTTCCCAGAACAGAAGCCAGGACTCTCTGACGAAGTTGATGCACGGTTAATCCTGAGGAATCCAGGATGATCGTTGCCAGACTGCGCAGCTCAGACATGACTTGCCGTTCTCTGTCAATGGCGGCAAGGATCCCTTCTTTCTGTACCAGAGGATGACGGCGGCGTGTTTCTGAAAAGCGCTTTACCAAGTCATGATTTGAGGCTTCGAAGAACAGGACATCAACCTCATGCCCTTGAGCCTTGATACACCGCAACACTTCGTGGCAATCACCTAAGAAGTCACAACTTCTGGCATCTACAACTGTAGCCACCTTTTCATAACCGTGATCAGTTAAAGAGAGAAAATCAGGGAGCATGACCAAAGGAAGATTATCGATAACAAAAAAACCGGCATCTTCCAGGGCACGTGCACCCGTGCTTTTGCCAGATCCTGACAGCCCGGTGATAACAACCAGTCGCCGTTTCATTCCAGGTTATCCCCAATGATAGAATGAGCATGGATGCGAGCGGTTTCTGCCATACGCTGCTCCAGTCGCTCTTCAAATTCAACCGCGCTGTGGTAACCCATTTCCTTGAGCAACTGGTTGCGGGCCGCAACTTCGACAATAGTCGTGATATTCCTACCATGGCGAACAGGAATCGTCTGCAAAGGCAGTTTCACCCCGAGCATTTCATAACTGTTTTCTTCAAGCCCCAGGCGGTCATATTCATGATCATCCTGCCATTCCACGAGCTCAATGACCAAATCGATTTTCTTGCGCTCACGAATAGCAGCAACACCAAACAGATGCTTGATATTGATGATGCCAAGGCCACGAATCTCCATGTGATAATGCAAGAGATCGTTGCCTTCGCCAAAGAGAACCGCCGGCAGTTTCAATCGAACTTTAATGATATCGTCAGCCACCAGTCGATGGCCGCGAATGACCAGATCAAGAGCGCATTCACTCTTGCCGACACCACTCTTGCCAAGCAAGAGAACACCGACACCGAGCACATCGACAAGCACTCCATGCACGTTGGTCTGGGCGAGCAGGCGCTCTTCCAGATACTGGGTCAAAAGCGAAATAAAGGTTGAGCTTTGATGATGACTGCGCAACAGGGGGATATTGTGACTTTCCACTTCGCGCAGAAGGTTATCAGGAGGATTGAGATTTTTGGTGATGATAAAACAGCAGATATCAAGGGCGCAAAGCTGATTTACACGGCTTTCAGCCTTGACAGGATCCTGTTGGTATAATTCGGAAAGATAACTGAGTTCGGTGGCGCCAAGAACCTGTATGCGATCAGGATGAAGATTCTTGGTATAGCCGGCCAGTGCCAACCCGGGTTTCTGGATTCTTGGAACCTGCACAAAACGGCTCAGACCATGCTTGCCAGCCAAAAGCTCCAGGTCAAGTCCGGCCTCGGTCTCGGACAGCAGTTCTGAGATACTCAAACGGGGCATTAATTCAATCGCCTAGAGTTGCTCTTCCTCTTCAGAAATAATGCGATGAATTTCTGCACTATCGACTGCTGACTGCAGACGTTCACGCACTGCGGTACTTTTCAGGAGTTTGGAAATCCTGGCCAGGGTCTTCAAATGAATGCCGACAGACTCTTCCGGTGCAACCAGCAGAAAAAAAAGATGGGCCGGTTTGCCATCCATAGAGTCAAAGTCTACTCCATGGTGACTCAAACCAAAGGAGATCAGAAGCCGGTCAATATCCTTTAACTTGCCATGAGGAATTGCAACCCCGTCGCCAATTCCCGTGGAACCGAGACGCTCACGTTCCATGAGGACTTTCAAAACATCGTCCCGGACCAGGCTCGCATCAGCTTTCAAAAGAGCATCTGTCAGCTCGGCAAGGACTTCTTTTTTTCCACTACCGTTCAAATCTGCGACAATCGCCGCAGGGTCCAGCAACTCCGAAATTTTCATCTTACAATCAACCTGATTATTGGTAATAAATTAGAAAACAACGGCAAGCGGCAACATTGCCGCCCGCCGTAAAAGGTTGCCCTATGGTTGAGGAACAATCAGACCATAATTGCCATCGTTGCGACGATAAACCACATTAATCCCTTCGGATGACGCATCTGTGAAAACCAGGAATTGTTTTTCCAGCAGGTCCATCTGCATGACAGCTTCATCCACTGACATCGGTTTTACCTGAAAACTTTCAGATTTGATGATGCTGGGTTCCTGACTGCCTTCATCAATGCTTTCAGCAGTGTAAATTGTTCTCTCTACGCGCCGTTCGCGCCCGCTCAGAGGCTTGTGCATTTTGATCTTATCTTTGTAGCGCTTCAACTGCCGGTCGAGTTTGTCCAGCATACCGTCAATCGCGGCGTACATATCCGCCGTCTCTTCTTTCGCTTTAATAATTATCCCCTTGGCAACCAGGGTGACTTCTGCTTTGTGACGAATCTTTTTTGCTACCGAGAGAACCACCTGGGCCTCGACGGGCTCATCAATATATTTTTTAACCTTAGGAAGTTTCTCTTCAACATAGTTACGCACCGGCTCACTGGTTTCCATATGTCGAAAGGTCACATTAATCTGCATAGTCTTCATACCTCCTGGTAGATGTTTATGAAAATATTTGTCTAGCAGCCTGTCGGCCCATCATGAACAAGGCCAATGAGCTGGCTGCAAATTCGCCTGTTTGGCCCAGATTTCAGCTCCTTATCGACCAATAGCTACGGCTATTACTCTCAAATGAGCTAAAATCTGGTCTCAAACATCCCAAATTTTCGCTTCAGCCCTGATAGTTCGACGGGCTGCTAGCTACAATTATACCCGCTGATTCTCATAAAACCACCCCTGAATCCCAGTAATCAGAACAGACTCAGCAATCAAAACAGGCGTTTCCTCTGGGTAGAAGAACCAACCCCTAACATTTCGCGATATTTGGTCACAGTGCGACGGGCAATATCAATCCCCTTGAGCATGCAGGAGCTCAACAATCTTTTGGTCTGAATATGGGCTTACGGGTATTCTCAGCTGCAACAATTTCCTTGATCTTGCTTTTCACGCTCTCCGAAGCAACTGAGTCTCCCCCAGTTGTATTGATACCGCTGTTAAAAAAGTATTTAAGTTCAAAAAGCCCCTGAGGCGTCTGAACATATTTATTGGTCGTCACACGACTGACCGTGGATTCGTGCATCTCGATATCTTCAGCAACATCACGCAAAACCAGAGGTTTGAGATATTCAACCCCCCGGTCAAAGAAGTCACGTTGAAATTTGACTATGCTCGTTGTGACCCGGAAGATTGTTCGTTGCCGTTGATGAATACTCTTAATCAGCCAAAGAGCGCCGCGTAATTTCTCCTGAATATACTCTCCCGCCTTTTCATCAAGCGGTGCGGAACCGGACAGAGCATTGCGATAAAAGGAATTGATCCGCAAATTGGGCAGGCCATCATCATTGAGAACAACAACGTATTCATCACTGATTTTGTGTACAAAGATGTCGGGAATGATGTAATGGACGTCTTCCTGGCCGTATTGACTGCCAGGACGGGGATCCAGGCCGCTGATGAATTTGGCAGCACCAAACACTTCGTCCAGAGGGAACCTGAAGGCTTCTGGCAATCACTTGATAACGACGATTTTCCAGTTCTTCAAGATGCTCTCTCAGGATGACACCGACAATATCCTCAGACATTCCCAATAGACCAACCTGCTTAAGGAGGCACTCTTGAAGGTTACGACTGGCGACACCAGGAGGATCGAAAGCCTGAACCTCGGAGAGGGTTTTCTCGACCTCATCAGTGGGTACAACCAGCCTGGAGGGCAAGTTCCTCAACGGAAGCCTGCAGGTAACCGGCATCATCCACATTACCTATAATCTCACTGGCAATAGCTCTTTCCCGGTTTTCCAGTCGGGAGAGATTCAACTGCCACATAAGATGGTCGGCCAGAGAAGGTTGTCTGGTCAGGAGATTCTCGTAGGAGGGGCGATCTGAATCATCTTCATAACAGTCCGCCGTGGTACCGCCAAGGCTATAGCTTTCCAGATAAGTTTTCCAGTCAATATCCGCCATGCCATCGCGGTCACCGTCTACCTCTTTGACATTTTCCTGGGCTTGCTCAGCGAGAGCCTCAGCCTTCTGCTCTTCTTCCGGAGTTTTATCTTCCGGGGATTCCTGTCCTTCTTCCAGGACAGGATTCTCCTCAAGTTCCTCGCGCACCACATCCATCAACTCCATGCGCGAGAGTTGCAACAGCTTGATAGCCTGTTGCAGTTGTGGCGTCATAACCAGTTGCTGGCTGAGCTTAAGTTGTTGTCTGAGTTCTAAAGCCATGTCACCATCACTAATAAATAAGTAGTCTCAGCAGATCAAGTCTCTGACAGCACTAAAGTCGGAACTTCTCTCCCAGGTAAATTGCCCTTGCCTTCGGGCTCTGCGCAATTTCTTCCGGAGAGCCATGCTCCAAGATGCAACCTTCGTTCAGGATATAGGCACGATCACAAACACCCAGCGTTTCACGGACATTGTGGTCGGAAATCAAAACGCCAATATGGCGTTTTTTCAACTCATTGATGATTTCCTGAATATCAAGAACCGCTATGGGGTCAACCCCCGCAAAAGGTTCATCAAGCAGGATAAATCTCGGCTCCAGCACCAGAGCCCGTGCAATCTCGACGCGTCGTCGCTCACCCCCGGAAAGAGCATAACCGTAAGTTTTCGTAACATGCGTCAAACGAAAATCTTCGAGCAATTGATCTTTGCGCTGTTGCTGCACCTTTTTCGATTTTTCCACTGTCTCCAGAATCGCCAGAAGGTTCTGTTCAACTGTCAGCTTGCGAAAGATCGAAGCTTCCTGGGGAAGGTACGAAATCCCCATCCTTGCCCTCTGATGCATAGGCAATGGTGTTAAGTTTTCGTCGTCAAAAAAAACTTCACCCTGGTCCGGCCTGACCAAGCCCACGACCATATAAAAACAGGTAGTTTTCCCGGCGCCATTCGGGCCGAGAAGACCAACAACTTCACCAGATCTGAGGTCCAGATCAACAGAAGAAACCACCTGTCGATGCTTATATGCTTTTGACAAACCACGAGCAGCCAGAAGGTGGTTCAAGGCTTGTCCTCCTGTGGAGTAAAGACGGCATTGACCCTGCCACCTGCGCCACCAGTGACGACACTGCGCCGGTCATTCAGGTAGATCGTAATCTCTTGCCCCTGGACAAAATTATTACCATCACTGACTTTCGGCGAACCGGTCAAAACAATTCGTTGTTCAGCATGATAGAGAACCGCTTTTGACCCTGTCGCAACCCTTGCCCCCTGGACTATACGCACGGCACCCTCGGCGGTCACTTGCTCAATCTCACGTTTTCCCCCTGTATACTTTACTGTCAGGCGGTCTCCATAGATCGTGACATCATCTTGAGTAGCAATAGCATTCCCTGCAAAAACAAGGGTTTGTGCCACATCATCAACCTCAAGACGGTCTGAGGAAACCTCTATTGGACCACGATTTTGCGACGGCGCTTCAGGCGCTGCAAACACCGATAGCGGCAAAAGCAGAAAAAGTACCGCGATATAGAGGAAAGTAATTTTCGTCATAGAAATTGTCATTTCATCTTGCCGGGATCAAAGGATCCTTTAACATCAGCATTCAGGAACAAACGCTCCTGCTTCGAATCAAATGTCAGCCCCGTACCTTCCAGATACACGCCATCGGCAACCAGACGGACATGCGCATTTGTCGTCGCCAGTTGCGTTTCATGATCGTAATCAAGATAATCAGTATATACCGTATAGCCAGCTGAATTCTTCAAAACAACATCTTCACGTAACCTGACATTCTGATAATCGTCTGTCACTTCGCCCCTGCCAGCCTGTAGAGAACCCTTCGGTTTGCCATTCTCATCATAAAAGCTCAACTGGGGGCTGCTGATCGCCATAACGCCGGAAGAAGACTGGCGCTCAACCTGTTGAGCCACTAAACGCCAACGAGCCTTGCCATTCTCAATATGGGTATAGTCAATGTCCTGAAGCGACACATCGATACCATCCGGCAAAGCCTTCACTATCGTCTGCAATTGACTCCCCGGACGATATCGCAGAGCGATAACAACCAGCAGAACCAATGCCAGGCCCAAGGCCAGGACAAGGAGAAGATTACGGGGCTTGAAATAACTCATCGACGGGGGCAGTATAACATCGGAGGATATTTACTGTAAAGGGCAATGTGGCAAGTTGGCATGGGAATTGTATACAAGGGCACAGGGGCGCTTAATCTTCGAAATAATGGCGCGTTACAGCCGACCAACGTCCCGATTCCTTGAGCAGAAAATCACAGATTTCTCTGACCGCGCCCCGGCCGCCGCAACGCTTGGTGACCATGTGGGCATAGGGCTTTCACATCATCCACAGCGTCTGCAACTGTCGCGGCAAAGCCAACTTGACGCATGATCGGCAGGTCAACGACATCATCGCCTACATAAGCAACTTCTTCGGGCGACAATGCCAGCTTTTCCAGAATTTCCCGGAAGGGCAGGCTCTTGTCTTTGACGCCCTGATAAACCAGCTCAATGCCCAGCTCCGCTGCCCTGCGGGCAACGATTGTCGACCGGCGCCCGGTGATGATGCCAACCTGGATGCGGCCCGCTGCACCAGTTTAAGGCCGTGGCCATCCTTCACATCGAACGACTTGCTTTCACCACCTTCGTTGTCGTAGGTAATCCGACCGTCAGTCATGACACCATCGACATCGAGCAGCAACAGCTTGATCTTTCGCGAGATCGGCAGTCATCAGATAATCCCTGCTTTGAGCAAGTCGTGAAGGTGAATGATTCCAACCGGTTTCTGGCTCTCTTCCGAGCCGAACACAAACAAGGAGGTGATCGTGTGTTCCTCCATGCGCTGCAGAGCTTTAGCTGCCAGATTGGTGTGTAAAATGCGCTTCGACCTGCCGCTCATGAGCTCGCAGATAGGCCGGTTGAGAACCTCGATCCCCTGCTCGATCTTACGACGCAAGTCACCATCGGTAAAGACGCCAATCAAGGCGCCCTCGTCGTCAACAACCCCGGTGATCCCCAGTTTTTTACTGGAAATCACATACAGCGCATCTTTTAACGGGGTGTCGGCCTTGACTATCGGGACGGCCTCTCCCACGTGCATCAGGTCTTCAACTCGCAACAGCAGACGTTTACCTAAGGCACCGCGGGATGGTAGAGGGCAAAATCCTCTTCCCGGAAACCTCTCTGCAAAAGCAGGGCAACCGCCAGGGCATCCCCCATTACCAGAGTGACGGTTGTGCTCGCTGTCGGTGCCAGCTGCAACGGACAGGCCTCTTCCTTGATGGAGATATCAAGAAACACGTCTCCTGCCCGGGCCAGGGTGCTGCCGGGGTTCCCGGCCATGGCAATCAGCGGCAAGCCCATGCGCTTGATGATCGGCAATATGCGGGTGATCTCTTCCGTCTCACCGGAGTTTGGAAACCGCAATGACGACATCGCCTCTCATCAACATCCCCAAGTCACCGTGCACACCTTCCGCCGGATGGAGGAAACATAGTCGGCGTTCCTGTCGAAGCCATGGTCGCCGCCATCTTCTGACAGATCAGCCCAGACTTGCCCATCCCGGTCACGACCACTCGTCCGGAACAGGCCAGAATCATCTCTACCGCCTTTGGCAAAGTCTTTCATCCAACCGTGCGGCAAGAGTTTGCTACTGCGTCGGCCTCTATCTGGATGACTTTACGGGCAGCATCTAAAATTTCAGTGTAGTTAGCCATTTTCACCTGACCCATTTTCACCTGACCCATTTTTACCTGACAATGCCATCGAGAGCCAGCATTTGACGCAACAGCTCTTCGACCGTATCAAGCCGCAAGCTATTTGGGCCCCGTCACAGAGGGCTTTAGCTGGGTCTTTCATGCACTTCCCAGAACAGAGCATCTATTCCGGTGGCAACTGCTGCGCGGGAAAGAGGGGCAACAAATTCACGTTGACCGGAGGAGACTGAACCGGCGCCGCCTGGCAATTGCACCGAATGGGTGGCATCAAAGACAACCGGGTAGCCGGTCTGACGCATGATAACCAGTGACCGCATATCACTTACCAGATTATTGTAGCCGAAACAGGCTCCGCGCTCGGTCAGGAGTATCTGTTCATTCCCCGTAGAGAGAATCTTGGCGATAGCATTCTCCATATCCCAAGGGGGCCTGAAACTGGCCCTTTTTTTATATTGACGATACGACCGGTTTCACCGACAGCAACCAACAAATCAGTCTGTCGTGAAAGAAAAGCCGGGAATCTGCATAATATCAAGAACTTCAGCAGCAGCTTTCACCTGAGAAATATCATGAACATCGGAAAGGATCGGCAGCCCGGTTTTCTCCTTAACGACACTCAGGATTCTCAGGCCTTCATCAACACCCGGGCCGCGATAGGATTTAACCGACGTTCGATTGGCCTTGTCGTAGGAGGCCTTGAAAATCAGGCCAACCCCGACTCGCCCGGCAATTCCTGCAAAGCTCTGGCAAGCGCCAGAGTGTGTTCTTCATTCTCAATCACACATGGACCGGCAATCAAAACCAGGGGTTGATCTCCACCGATACGAACCGGGCCGGCCGAAAGTATTTTATTCATTGTCTTCCTTGCTCATGCCGGAGCCCGCTCCATTCTTTCCCGGCCTCACTCTTCTCGAGTCTTCCCGGTCTTGCCGGGCCTTGAAGCAGGCACCGATAAATGACTCAAATAGCGGATGCGGAGCCATCGGTCGTGATTTGAATTCCGGGTGAAACTGACAGCCGAGAAACCAGGGGTGATCGGCAATTTCAATAATTTCGACCAGATCTTCGTCCGGGTAAACACCCGAAAGCGACAGTCCGCATTTTTCCAGTCTCTTTTGCGGTAGGCGTTGTTGAATTCGTAGCGGTGACGATGACGTTCCGCTTCATCGTTTTCCTGGCCGTAAATCCTGCGGGCCAAGGTCTCGTCCTGCAGCGTGCAGGGACAGGCCCCCAGGCGCATGGTGCCCCCCTTGCCCTTTGACCTTTCTTTCTGCTTTTCCATAATGTGGATCACAGGGTTCTTGGCGTCTTCCTTGAATTCACTCGAGTAGGCTTCTTCGATATTGCATACCGAACGGGCAAACTCAACGACAGCCATCTGCATGCCGAGGCAGATGCCGAAGAAAGGCACCTTGTTCTCACGGGCATAGCGGACAGCCGCGATTTTCCCTTCACTGCCACGCTCGCCAAAACCGCCCGGGACCAGGATGCCGTCGACATCGTCAAACGTGGTCACCGACGCCATGTCGCTCCAGTGACTCCGAATCGACATATTTCAACTCCACCCGACAGTCGTTGGCAATCCCGCGTGGGTCAGCGCCTCGGCAAGCGACTTGTAACTCTCTGTAAGCCCGACATATTTGCCGACAATGGCGATCGTGGCAACCCCTGCCGGCTCCTTGACCCGCCTGACGATCCGCTCCCAGGCACTCAAATCCGGGATCCTTTGGTCCAGATATTCAGGAAGGCAACGATTCTTTCGTCCAGCCCCTGCTCGTGAAAAGCCATCGCACTTCATAAATCGTTCTCAACGTCCCGGGCGGTAATGACCGCCTCTTCCTGAACGTTGCAGAAAAGAGATATCTTAGCTTTCATGTCACGTGGTAATTCACGATCGCAACGACAAAGCAAGATATCCGGCTGAATGCCGATCTGGCGTAACTCTTTGACGCTGTGCTGAGTCGGTTTGGTTTTCAGCTCACCTGCCGTCGAAATATACGGCACCAGGGTTAAGTGGATATAGAGAACATTTTCAGGGCCGAGATCGATACGGAACTGGCGAATCGCTTCAAGGAAAGGCAGAGACTCAATATCGCCAACCGTTCCCCCAATTTCGACGATGGCAATGTCAACATCTTTGGCATTTACCAGAATTTTTTCTTTGATTTCGTTGGTGATGTGGGGAATGACTTGCACTGTACCGCCCAGATAATCTCCACGACGTTCCTTGCGGATAACTGAATCATAGATCTGGCCAGTGGTAAAATTAGACTTCTTGGTCAGATTTGCCGTGGTGTAACGCTCATAATGCCCGAGGTCCAAATCCGTTTCAGCACCGTCGTCAGTGACGAAGACTTCACCATGCTGAAAAGGACTCATGGTTCCTGGATCGACATTTATATACGGATCCAGCTTCTGCATGGAAACCCGCAACCCTCGTGCTTCCATAAGTGCTCCGATAGATGCGGCCGCCAATCCCTTACCGAGAGAGGAGACAACACCGCCGGTGACGAATATAAACTTGGTCTTCATAGATTCTCCTGAAAGAAAAACGGACTAAAGCAACATACTGAAACAATTCAAACACGAAATTTTACACCGCCGAAGCTTAAATGAAAACCCCTTATTCTCTTCCCTATGAAAGCTAACCATGTGAAGAGGAAGCCAGAAGCTCCTTCACCCGCTCCAGATCCTCCGGGGTGTCAACACCCTGCCCCATCAGATCGGAACTTGCCACCCGGATCCGGTAACCATGTTCAAGAGCACGCAACTGCTCAAGACATTCCTGGCTTTCCAGAGGCGTCGCCTTAAGAAATGGATACTTAAGCAAAAATTCACGCCGATAGACATAGAGGCCGACATGCTTGGCCGTCGCCAGTTCATTCCAGCGCTGATCGAGATCGTCATTGAAATCACGTGGATAGGGTATCGGTGCACGGGAGAAATAGAGCGCGAAACCCTGCCGATCTGTCACCACTTTGACAACGTTTGGATTCCGGTATTCCTCCATTGATGTCAAGGGTGTTTTGAGCGTCCCCATCGGGATCGTGTTGTCAGCCAGCATCGGCTCCAAAGCCGCCTGGATCATCTCTGGATCAATTAAAGGTTCATCACCCTGCACATTCACGATCAGATCATCGCTAAGATCAGCAGCAACCTCAGCCAGGCGATCGGTACCGGTGGCATGATCAGAGCGTGTCATCACAACAACACCACCGAAAGCTTCCACAGCATCAGCGATACGCGCATCGTCAGTGGCAACAATAACCCGGTCAACCGATTCGCAAAGGGACGAACGCTCGTAAACCCACTGGATCATCGGCTTGCCACACAAGTCAGCAAGAGGTTTTCCAGGGAACCGGGTTGAGGCATAACGTGCCGGGATAACAACGGTAACACCCATTATCATTTAACTCCTGAATTGAGCCTGAGTTCTCAACGGTTCAGGCAAAAATTCCTGCGGGTAGTTCTGGTAACAAACCGGGCGCAG
>PVMK01123940.1_pt1 | contig 62367 bp, 60 predicted proteins | sample 1853481 | NCBI WGS metagenome assembly PVMK01 (sample SAMN08533507, study PRJNA380276) | Marine sediment metagenome, whole genome shotgun sequencing project.
TTTCTCAGCAGAAACCTAACTAGTTAAATGTTTTGTATATAAAAAGCTCATCACTTTGATTAGTAGTATTACCAAAAAATGCACCACCGTACCACACCACCATCTTATTTCAAAAACAAAAAAACCTTGGAAGTCCTATAAATAAAGACCTTCAAGGATGATGTTATATTTTATTAACTTGACTGCCAGTCAAGCACTCCCCGCCCGAACGTACCGTCCGGTACGGGCGGGTAGCCAACTGACCTGCCCGAATGAATTCATTCAGGCGGGGCTATAGCCCCAAATATTATAGATCTCCCTTTAAAACCAGGAGCGGAACTTTACTGTCAAAATTCACTCTCATCACTCTGTTTTCTTCCCAAAGTTTTTTGAAAAATCCTCTTTTTCTTCGAATAACACAGATAAGATCGGGGTTCTGATCATGTAAAAATTCTAAAACCCCTTGAAAAACCGTTGCATTTTCTGTAATAATCAATTCAGATATGTGTTTGAGCAAATATTTATTTATAACCAGATCTTTCTCTTCCAACAGCGGTGTTTTTACTTGCAATAAATTAATCTCCGAATCAAAACTCTTTTGAATTTTGATCAAAGGTTTAATGGTAGATTTTGATTTAATCTTCCCTGATTTAATCGTCATTAAAATTTTAGAGATCGGCTTGAACTTAGCCTCTGATGGAATAATCAATATTGGTTTTTTAATATCCTTGACCATAGAACCGGTAACATTACCTAAAAACACCCGATTATCAGTGGTCAGTGCCTTTGTAGAAGTAATTATTAGATCAATTTCCAGCGCTTTGTTCAGTTGCTTGATACTATCTATTACCGAATGCCCTTTTAATGATTTTGGAATAATTTCAACATTCTTATGGTCGATATCCGCCATATATTCCTTTAGCATTTTCTTACTGTCTCTCACCAATATAGAATCTATATTTATCAAATTTCCGGCAATTTTCGAACTACTGAAAATATGAATAAAATAAATTCTTGCCTGTATACTTGCAGCAAAATTAATTGCATATTGCAAAGTATTCAATGCATTGCTATGACTGCCAATTGGAACTAAAATATTTTTCATTACAAATAATCCTGTTATAATTAATAACGATAATATTCAGGCTTATAAGGCCCTTCTACTTTTACACTGATGTACTCTGCCTGATCTGGTCTTAGTGTTTCCAGCTCTACGCCTATTTTTTCAAGATGTAATCTTGCCACCTTTTCATCCAGATGCTTCGGTAGCATATACACTTTGTTTTCATACTTCTCCGTATGTAACCAAAGTTCCAGTTGCGCCAATGTTTGATTTGTAAAGGAATTGCTCATCACAAAACTTGGATGACCGGTAGCACATCCTAAGTTTACCAATCTCCCTTCGGCTAATAAGAGTATATCTTTTCCATTAATTGTATATTTATCAACCTGAGGCTTGATCTCAACCTTTGTGTCGCCATGATTATTTATCAACCAGGCAACGTCTATTTCATTGTCAAAATGACCAATATTACAAACAATTGCTTTGTCCTTCATAGCTTCAAAATGATGCCCTTGAACAATATCTTTATTTCCTGTTGTTGTAATAATAATATCTGCCTTTCCAACAACCGAATTTAATCTCTTGACTTCAAAACCATCCATCGCTGCTTGCAATGCACAAATAGGGTCAATTTCAGTAATGGTAACAATTGCTCCCGTTCCTTTAAACGACGCAGCAGTCCCTTTACCAACATCTCCATAGCCACAGACCACAACTCTTTTCCCTCCTAGCATAATGTCTGTAGCTCTTCGAATAGCATCTACGGCAGATTCTCTACATCCATATTTATTGTCAAATTTAGATTTGGTGACAGAATCGTTTACATTAATCGCCGGCAATGGCAATGTTCCATTTTCCATTCTTTCGTACAAACGATGTACACCTGTTGTAGTTTCTTCCGAGAGGCCCTTAATATTTTTTACCAATTCAGGATATCTGTCAAGAACCATATTGGTCAGATCTCCACCATCATCTAATATTAAATTCAATGGTTTTTTATCTTCTCCAAAGAACAATGTTTGTTCTATACACCAATCAAATTCTTCTTCAGTCAGACCTTTCCATGCATAAACAGAAATTCCGGTAGCTGCAACAGCCGCTGCAGCTTGATCCTGAGTTGAAAATATATTACACGAGCTCCAGGTAACCTCAGCTCCAAGCGCCACTAAGGTCTCTATCAAAACAGCCGTTTGTATCGTCATATGCAAACACCCTGCTATACGGGCTCCTTTGAATGGTTGTTCCTCTTTGTACTCTTCTCTCAAACTCATTAAACCAGGCATTTCTGCTTCTGCCAACTCAATTTCCTTTCTACCCCAATCTGCAAGATTGATGTCTTTTACTTTATATTTAACGTATGTTGATGTATCTGTCCCCATAATTGTATATTTTTGAGGTGCAAAATTACAAAATACCATTGAGATTATAGATGCCCTTGTTTAAAACTATCAATCCGAATTCTGAAACTAAAATTTTTATTTGGAAAATTGAAGAGTCCTTTGATGAATTATTTAATAATACAATTCTAAATGAACAAAGTTTAATTCGGCTTAATAAAATGAAATCCGTTTTACATCAGCGAGGTTTCTTAAGTGTCAGGCACCTTTTGAGAGTAGCAAATTATTCTGATTTTGACATGTTTTATACGCAGGACGGAAAGCCACATTTAAAAAACGGACAAGAAATTTCAATAACACATTCCCATAATTTTTCTGCAATTATCATAAGTAGCACACCTGTTGGTATTGATATTGAAAAAAACAGAGAAAAAATAAAACGTATCGCCTCAAAATTTATAGGTGCAGAAAATGAATTTTTAAGTGAGGTAAATTTGGTAGAACAACTGACCATTATTTGGGGAGCCAAAGAAAGTTTGTTCAAAATTCATCCGGATGGTGGTTTGTTATTCAAACACCATTTGCCTATTGAACCATTTAATTTGAAAGATAAAAAAACTAAAGGATGGATCAAAAAAGAAAATTACTACGAAAAATATGATATCTTTTTTCAACAAATAGAAGATTTTACCCTTGTTTATGCCATGAATTAGAGCATAAATTTCATTAAATAACACAAATTTGAATAGAAACATTCTCGAACATATCAGAAGCAGCAAACGGAAAAAGGAAAAATTGCTTGCCATTCTGCTGGATCCGGATAAACTTTCTGTAAATAAGTTGCCCGTTATTATATCAAAGATAAGCAGCAATAAAGTTCATTTTATTTTTGTGGGAGGAAGTTCTGTAACCAATGGAATTACAGAAATATTTGTAAGAAAAATTAAGACCTTAACTTCCATTCCGATAGTACTTTTTCCCGGTGATTTTTCACAACTCACGAACAATGCGAATGCAGTCTTATTTTTGTCCTTACTTTCAGGCAGAAATCCTGAGTATTTGGTAGAACAGCAAATTAAATCAGTAGACTTTTTAAAAAATTCATCATTAGAGATAATTCCAACAGGATATATTTTAATTGATGGAGGTGTGGAAACCTCTGTTCAAAAAGTGAGTAATACAACACCAATACCACAATTGAATCTCGAAGAAATACTGAATACTTCGATCGCCGGTGAATACCTGGGTAAACAAATAATATATTTGGAAGCGGGAAGCGGAGCCGTTACTCCGGTGGACCCAAAGATAATAAGATCTGTATCTGAAAATATAGATATTCCGATCATAGTAGGTGGTGGTATCCGTACAAAGCAACAACTGAGGATGGCTTTTGATAACGGTGCCGATCTGGTTGTGATAGGAACGGCGTTTGAAAATAACAACGATATCTTTAATACCATAGTATGAGTCAATTAATTGATTTCTTTTTTGAACCATACAGAGCAGCCTCCACTTTAAACATTCTACTTGAATTTATCGCAGCACTATTTGGTGTATTAAGTGTTTTTTATGCAAAAAAGGAGAATATTTTAGTCTTTCCAACAGGGATCATAAGCACCGGTATTTATGTTTATTTACTTTCACAGTGGAATCTTTATGGCGATCTTATTATTAATATTTATTATACAATTATGAGTTTGTATGGCTGGTATATGTGGAGTAAAATTATTGATGATAAGCAACATCATATCCCTATTTCACGAACCAATAAATTGGATAAAATAAAAGCATTTGGCATTTTTACATTTACTTCTATTTTTGTTATTATAGTCTATCGATATTACAATGTGATGCCTAATAATTTAGGATTCAATGAGAGCATAAATTTTGCCTTTTCAAAACTCTCCTCCGGAAATTTAGCAGATTTTAGGGAGGGAACACCATATTTAGATACCTTTACAACCGGGATCTTTTTTGCCGCAATGTGGTTAATGGCAAATAAGAAAATAGAAAATTGGACACTTTGGATTGCCGGCAATATTGTTTCCATTCCCTTATATTTTGTAAAAGGATATGGGTTTACAGGAATTCAATATAGTATATTTTTAATTTTGGCGATATACGGTTATTTAGCATGGACAAAAAACTTAGACAACAAGAAGCAAACATCATAAAAGTTGTGCTGTTTGGTCCCGAATCTACGGGGAAAACAACAATTTCTATGCAATTGGCCGAGCATTACAGTACTGTTTGGGCTCCGGAATATGCAAGGGTCTATTTACAAAATAAGTGGAATAATGAGCGCAAAACCTGTGAAAATTCTGATTTAATTCCTATTGCAATCGGACAAATGAAATCGGAAAATAAACTCGCAAAAAAAGCAGATAAAATTCTGATTTGTGATACCGATCTATTGGAAACAAAGGTTTATTCCGAAAGTTATTACGGTGGCATCGTTGATCCTCGTTTAGATAAATATGCCATTGAAAATAAGTATGATATGTATTTTCTTACCTCTATTGATACAATCTGGGAAGCAGATGATCTACGGGACAAGCCCGATGAACGAAAAGAAATGTTCGACATTTTTGAAAAGGCATTGATAAAATATGACCGGCCCTATCTTGTACTAAAAGGAGATAAAAAAACCCGTCTGAAAACTGCTGTAAAGGCTATTGATCATTTACTTCTGGAGCGTCAAAATCTAGATAGTTTCTCTGATTCATTGTCAAATTCTGAGTAAATGGACATCGAAAAGATAATCAAAGAACTGAATTTTAAAGCAATCCGCAGTGGTGGTGCGGGAGGGCAACATGTAAATAAAGTATCCTCGAAAGTTGTGTTGTTTTGGGATGTTTCAAAGTCTGAAAACCTGACCGATGAAGAAAAAGAATTAATTATTAAAAATCTGCATTCGAAACTTACTAAAGACGGCATTCTAATTTTGAGTTGTGACGAAAGCAGAAGTCAACATAAAAACAAGGAAATTGTAATTGCCCGATTGATTGGTCTGCTATCCAGCGGACTTAAAATTCCTAAAGCGCGTAAAGCGACGAAACCTAGTAGGTCATCCAATCAAAAAAGACTGGAAACTAAAAAAAAGCTCGGACTCAAAAAGAAAACCCGCAAACGACCTGACCTGGAATAAAAACTCATTAACGGTTATAATAGTTCGTTAAACTTTTATATCATGTTTATAATCAGAGAAGTACAAAAATAATGTTGTTTTTACAAACTACTAACAGTCAGTTATTTGCGTCTTGGCTTGAAACAAAAACTTAACGAAGTGTTGGTTTAAAAAGCAGCTTTTAAATATTCTCTGTTCATTCTGGAAATATTATCCAGGGAAATTTCTTTCGGACATTCTACTTCGCAAGCTCCTGTGTTTGTACAATTACCAAATCCTTCCAGATCCATTTGGGCAACCATATTGTTCACTCTATCAGCTGCCTCTACTTTTCCCTGTGGCAATAAGGCAAATTGAGCTACCTTGGCTCCAACAAATAACATAGCGGATGAGTTCTTACAGGTTGCAACACATGCACCACAGCCAATACAAGCTGCTGCATCCATCGCTTCATCGGCGGCGTGTTTTGAAATTGGAATTGCATTTGCATCTTGCGTGTTTCCGGAAGTATTAATTGAGATAAATCCTCCGGCCTGCTGGATTCTTTCAAGGGCCATTCTATCTACTACCAGATCTTTTATTACCGGAAATACTTTGGATCTGAATGGTTCAATATATATGGTATCTCCATCGTTAAACATTCTCATATGCAACTGGCAAGTAGTTATAGCTCTATCCGGTCCATGAGCCTCACCGTTAATGTATAAAGAGCACATTCCACATATTCCTTCTCTACAATCATGATCAAAAGCAACGGGCTCATCACCACTATTTACCAATTGCTCGTTTAACACATCCATCATTTCTAAAAACGACATGTGCTCATCAATATCAGCAACTTTATAATCTACCATTCGACCCTTGTCTTTTGGCCCTTTTTGTCTCCAAATTTTTAATGTTAAATTCATCTTTTTAAGTTATTTGGTTATTGAGTTATTGAGTTATTGGTTATTGAGTACAAAGAACATCTCAATTTCCTACAAACATTATAACTCTATTTTTCTTTCTGATTCTTTAAATATTTAATGTATCCATTTAAAATCAGTAGTGTTTTATTATGTATTGTTCTTAATTCAACTAATTTATCTTCAGTAATATAGCCTTCATCTAAAGCAATAATTCCATGGTCTAAAGTCTCAAACAAAGAACCTCTTGCCATTCTGCAAAATTGAATATTCTCCTGAAAATGAAATCTTCAATATCCTTCTGCAATATTATTACCAACAGATCTTGACGATCTTTTAATCTGATCAATTAGGGCGAATTTTTCAGAGCTTGGCATTTTAGCTATTAATGAGCTTTTTACAAATAATCTTAAGTTTCTAGCTTCTTTCCAACAACCTAATTCTTCAAAAGATTTAAAATTACTCACCCTAATAACTTATTAACTCATTAACTCATCTATTTATAACTCCTCTGTTTCAACTCAATATCTTTAAATTCTAATTGCTCTTTGTGCAAAACGGCATCTCCAGGTTTTCCTTTATACTCCCATGCCGAAACATAAGCGTAGTCTTTATCATTTCGTTTGGCTTCACCTTTTTGTTCTCCATCGAGTTCAACGGATTCTTCTCTAAAATGACCTCCACAAGATTCATTTCTGTCCAGGGCATCCTTGGCAAAAAGTTCCCCTAATTCCAAGAAATCAGCTACCCGGCCTGCCTTTTCTAATTCAAGATTCATTTCATTTTTATCTCCCGGTACTTTTACCTCTTTCCAAAATTCCTCGCGAATCTCTTTAATTTCAGCCATAGCATCCTTCAATCCTTCTTCATTTCTACCCATACCAACTTTATCCCACATTACTTTTCCTAGTTTTTTATGGAAATAGTCTACAGATTTGCTCCCCTTATTATTCATAAAGAAATCAATTCGATCCTTAACTTCTTTCTCTGCCTCGTCAAACTCAGGAGTATTTGTAGGAATTTTTCCGGTACGGATGTCATCAGATAAATAATCTCCTATGGTATAAGGTAAAACAAAATATCCATCCGCCAGACCCTGCATTAATGCAGAAGCTCCTAATCTATTTGCTCCGTGATCCGAAAAATTGGCTTCCCCTATACAATATAAACCGTTAACAGTGGTCATTAAGTTATAATCTACCCATACACCACCCATGGTATAATGCGTTGCAGGATAAATCATCATTGGTGTTTTGTATGGGTTCTCGTCAATAATTTTCTCATACATTTGAAATAGATTACCATACTTTTCTTTTATTATTGACTCTCCCAATTCAATAATCTTTTCATTGGTAGCATTAGAAATTCCATGAATTTTAGCCTGTTCTTTTCCATATCTTTGAAATGCTGCCGCAAAATCTAAATAAACAGCCTCTCCTGTTTTATTCACTCCGTATCCCGCATCACATCTTTCTTTAGCAGCACGGGAAGCTACATCACGAGGCACAAGATTTCCAAAGGCAGGATATCTTCTTTCTAAGAAATAATCTCTATTTTCTTCTGCAATGTCAACAGGTTTTAATTTCCTCTCACGAATAGCCATGACGTCATCCATATTTTTAGGAACCCAAATTCTACCATCATTACGCAGCGATTCTGACATTAAAGTCAGTTTGGATTGATAATCGCCACTCCGCGGTATACAAGTTGGATGTATTTGTGTAAAACATGGATTCGCAAAATAAGCTCCTTTTTTATGGATCTTCCACGCTGCTGTTGCATTAGATCCCATGGCATTTGTAGATAGAAAATATACATTTCCATATCCTCCTGTTGCAATGACTACTGCATGCGCAGAATGTCTTTCAATTTCTCCGGTAATCAAGTTCCGCACAATAATTCCTCGTGCCTTACCATCTACAATTACTACATCGAGCATTTCATGGCGATTGTACATTTCAATTTTACCTCTGGCAATTTGACGATTCATTGCCGAATATGCTCCTAACAATAATTGTTGTCCTGTTTGGCCTTTGGCATAAAAAGTACGGGATACCAAAACACCACCAAATGAACGATTATCAAGTAATCCACCATAATCACGTGCAAAAGGAACCCCCTGGGCCACACATTGGTCAATAATATTTCCTGAGACTTCGGCCAAACGATAAACATTGGCTTCACGAGAACGATAATCTCCTCCCTTTACGGTATCATAAAACAGACGATAATCTGAATCCCCGTCACCCATGTAATTTTTTGAAGCATTTATCCCTCCCTGTGCGGCTATAGAATGTGCTCTACGAGGAGAATCCTGATAACAATATGCTTTTACGTTATATCCCAATTCTGCTAAAGTTGCAGCTGCCGAACCTCCTGCCAAACCAGTACCAACAACAATAACGTCGATATTTCGTTTGTTGGCGGGGTTCACTAAATCAATCTTGTCCTTATATGTTGTCCATTTATCCTTTAATGGTCCTTTAGGTACTTTTGAATTTAAAGTCGTCATAGTTTGATTAATGGTTTAAATGATGGTAAAGTGCGATAAAAATAAATCCTAATGGAATAACAATAGCATATACTTTACCAATAATCTGTAATGTTTTTTTTCTGCTTACGCTTCCTCCCATGGATTGGAAAGCCGAAATAAAGCCGTGCAATAAGTGTAGTGCTAAAAATACAAATGCAATTACATAGGCCGTTACTCTTATTGGGCTTTCAAATTTGTGTGTTAATTCTGCATAATATCTATATCCTTCTATCCCCTCCGCAGTACCGGACCAATTTCCCTGAATGAATTTGGTGTTGATCTCAGGAAACCAAAAATCTATAAAATGCAGTAAAATAAAAGCCAAAATAACGATGCCACTATAGATCATATTTCTGCTCATCCAGGTAGAATTGGCTGCTCCATTGTTTTTAGCATATGCAGTACCCTGTGCCATTTTGTTCTTTATCTCCAAAACAAATCCCATAACGAAGTGAAAAACAACACCAAATATCAGAACGGGTTGCATCCCATACTGAATTATTGGATTAGCTCCCATAAAATGGGAGACCTCATTAAACAAATCCGGACTAAAAACAGATATGAAGTTTATAGTAATATGGAGTAATAAAAAGAACATTAAGAAGAAGGCTGATAATGCCATAGCGACCTTTCTGCCAATAGATGAAGATAAAAATCCGCTCATTATTTTTAAGTTTTGAACAAAAATACAAAGATAAAATTATCCGTTCGAACTTTCAATCAACGAACTTATTCGTTTTTTCTAAATTGTAGTAATTTAGATTAATTACAAATAAGTTAATTTAGGAAATTATTATATGAGAACATTAATTATATTTACATCACTAAAAAGCCTAAATAAATGTCAAATCCCAAAAAGCATACACTAGATCCTAATAAATGGATTGTGCTCTATGCAGATTATTTATTCAACTACGCAATTATTAGAGTAGATGATCATGATCTGGCAAAAGATTTGGTGCAAGAAACTTTTTACTCCGGCTTAAAGGGAATGGCTAATTTTAGAGGTCAGGCATCTGAACGTACGTGGTTGATTTCAATTTTAAAGAGAAAAATAATTGATCATTATAGAAAAATAAATTCGATAAAGGGCAAGAAAGAAGTAAGGGTCAATTTTTACGCTGATGGAGATAATAAAGGAAGTTGGATGGAAGAGAGAGTCCCTGAGTCCTGGGGAAATAATGCTGAAAAAAAGATAGAAAATGAAGAATTGAAAACAGCCTTAGATGAATGCATAGAGAATCTTCCGGAGAAATATAGGATTGTATTTATGTTAAAAACAGTTCAAAATTATGAAACGGAGGAAATTTGTAATGAATTGGACATCACCGCGTCAAATTTGTGGGTAATAATCCATAGGGCAAGACAGCAACTACGTCGTTGTTTGGAGGATAACTGGTTTAAAAAATAGTAGTAGAATGGATAGAAAATTATTAATTAGCTGTGAGGAAGCAACTTCAATTTGTAATAAAAACCAGTATGGCGAAGCTTCGATTTGGGATAAAATCAGACTGGGTCTTCATTCGTTGGGATGCGTTCATTGCAAAACTTATTCCACTCAGAATAACATTCTGACGAAATTAATGGGAAATTATTCAAATTCTTATAGCAATTCCGGTCACCTAACTGACGAGGACAAAGTCGAATTGGGAGATAACTTAAGTGGAAAATTGAAAAAGTAAGCAAAGACTTTCCTTGAAATATTATTGTTCTTTAAAATACAATTTTAATGGATCTTAACTCTGAAAAAATACAAGATTACGCTCTTGAACATACCCAAGAAGAACCTGAACTGCTCCAACAACTCAATAAAGAGACCTGGCAAAAAATAATGGTCCCGCGTATGCTAAGTGGTCATTTTCAGGGTAGAATACTATCCATGATCTCGAAATTAATTCAGCCTAAAACTATTTTAGAAATTGGGACCTATACCGGTTATTCCGCCTTATGTTTAGCAGAAGGAATGAAAAAGAATGGGGTTTTACACACGATAGATCACAATGAAGAATTAGTTGATATTCAAAAAAAGTATTTTGATAAATCGGATTATAAAAATAATATTATACGGCATTTAGGAAATGCTCTGGAAATAATTTCTGAAATTAAAGAGAACTTCGATTTGGTCTTTATTGATGCTGATAAATCCAATTATGTAAATTATTTTAATGCTTTAATAGGTAAAATGAACCCTGGAGGGGTTATACTGTCAGATAATGTTTTATGGAGTGGTAAAGTAGTGGAACCCGTAAATTCTAAGGATGTAGACACAAAGACCTTGATCGAGTACAACGAATTACTCAAGAATGACCGTCGTATCGAAACCATCTTAATCCCTATTCGTGACGGATTGACAATTAGTAGAGTTAAATAGAGTGATCTCCTTTTTTACATATAAATCAACCAAATAAAAATAGTTGTGTCTTCAACTAAATTAATTTTAGCTTTTCGAAAAGAGGGAGCAGATAAAAATGGTCTTACATTATTTGAAAAGCCAAATCCTTCAGTGGGTATGCCAAAAAAGTTACTATCACATACTGCATTATTATTCTTATCATGATAAAGAGCGATGGCATATTCTCCTTGTTGAATATTAAAACTGACTTCTACTTTATCTTTTGTAACAGGAATAATTTCTGACAAATACTCTTGATCATCCTTAGGAAAATTCTTCGTATTATTATACAATCCAACTTCTAGATTGCCTCCACTGTGTTTTATACCTGTAACAACGATATTAAGTTTAACCTTGTCCTGAGAATATCCACAATAAAACGAAATGCTAAAAATAATGAACGCTATTATAAATTGTTTTTTATTTTTCATGTGGGTAACTCTTGTATGACTTAAACAAGGAATCTTTGGTTGAATTCAAAGTCATGACTTACTTTCAATAGACTTTAAAAACCTCATGAATTAGAATAGTCTATCTAGTCTGAACATATATAACCCCATTTGAACCGCCAGCTCCGTATCGTGCAGCTTTGCTTCCACTTAGAATTTCGACATTTATTACTTCGGTTATAGCTAAACTTTGAATTGTACTAATGTTAGTTTCTATGCCATTGAGAACAATTAAAGCTCCGTTAGGGCCCTCAAAGGAATTAAATCCTCTCAATATGAATTCCCCATTAACAAGATTTACTTGAGGAAATTTGTCCAGGATTAATTCTATAATATTCGTATACCCAATACTAAACGGAGGTTTAGTATTAAACAATATTATGGCGTGAGCAACCTCATATTCCTTAATATGACCATTTTCAACAGCTAATTGAATATCACTTTCTTTGCCTGATATTACCAAATTTACATTTAAGGTATCCTTCATTTTTTTAATTTTTACAACCTTTGTTTTAAAACCTGCAGCTTTCAATGAAAGCTTATCATTAAGCTTACATTCTATTACAAATATTCCCAATGAATCCGATCGTACTGAAGTTTTGGTTTTCTTAACAGTAATTTCTACATTATCAACGGCAATTACATTGAACACAGTAATTTTGCCGTGAATAACGCTTTTTTGTGCATTAATTGACGGACTCATTAATAAAAAGAAAGAAATGAGAATACAAATACTTTTAATTGCTTTCATTCAGTAATGTTTAAATCTAGTACTAGTTTTTGTTTTTTTGAAAGAATAAAATTACCTAAAATAAATATGAAATTAGATAATTACCAATAAAAAATAATTTCTTTTTCCTCTTTGCAATAGGATATATTTATCTGCTATGAGATCATTTTTATCTATAATAAAATCCTCCTTTACTTTCTCCTTATTAACTGAAATAGAGTTTTCTTTTATTGCTCTTCTCGCTTCCCCATTCGATTTTACAAAACCGGATTTTTCATTTAACGCGCTAACAATATCTAAACCTTTTACAAATTCCTCCTCAGAAATTTCAGCTTGTGGCACCCCTTCAAAAACATCTAAAAAAGTCTTTTCATCCAAATTTTTCAAATCTTTAGCTGTTGATTTACCAAATAAAATAGACGAAGCCGTTAATGCGTTTTCGTAAGCCTTTAACCCGTGTGTCATTATGGTAACTTCCTCTGCCACCTTTTTTTGTAGAATCCTTAAATGTGGTGTTTTATTATGTTCGACTATCAGGTTTTCGATAGTTTTTTGGTCTAAAAAAGTAAAAAATTTGATATAATTTTCTGCATCAAGATCAGAGGCATTTAACCAATATTGATAAAATTTATACGGTGAAGTTCTATTCTCGTCCAACCAAATATTTCCTCCTTCTGTTTTGCCGAACTTGGTGCCATCCGCTTTAGTAACCAAGGGACTTGTCAAGGCATAAGCTTTTCCCTGAACTTTCCTTCTAATCAGTTCTGTGCCCGTTGTAATATTCCCCCATTGATCACTTCCTCCTATTTGCAATTTGCAATTTTTATGAGAATATAAATGTAAAAAATCAAAGCCCTGTACCAACTGATAGGTAAATTCTGTAAAGCTCATCCCTTCCTTTGATTCAGAATTAATTCTGTTTTTTACTGAATCTTTTGCCATCATATAATTTACCGTTATATGTTTTCCAATATCACGGGCAAATTCTAAAAATGAAAGGTTTTTCATCCAATCGTAATTATTAACAATTTCTGCCGCATTATCAGAGGATCTGTTAAAATCGATAAATCTTTCTAAGGTTGCTTTTACACCGGCAATATTTTTATTCAAGGTCTCTTCATCCAGTAAATTTCGCTCTGCTGATTTACCAGATGGGTCACCGATCATACCTGTAGCACCACCCACTAAGGCGATAGGTTTATGTCCGGCTTTTTGGAAATGCATTAACAGGATAATCTGAACTAAACTTCCTATGTGTAAAGAATCCGCTGTTGGATCAAAACCTATATAAGCCGTAGTTTGTTCCTTCAAGAGTTGTTCTTCCGTCCCAGGCATAATATTATGAATGAGTCCTCTCCACTTTAACTCTTGTACAAAATTTATGTTCATTGACTGATTTTTTTGGCAAATATAACAAAGATACTTTTTACAATATTCAATTCCTTTGCAAAGTTAAGTTTCAAAAATTTAAAATTATTTTTTACATTCGCCTCATGATTTTAGTAACAGGAGGAACAGGGTTGGTTGGATCTCACCTGCTGTATCATTTATTATTAGAGAATGATGCGGTAAAGGCGATACATCAAAAAACCAGCGATCTTAACGCAGTTAAAAATGTGTTTAGTTATTATAGTGCCAATTTTGAAAATATTTATAATAAAATAACATGGGTGGTTGCGGACTTATGCGATATTCCATCTCTGGAGAATGCATTCCAGGATGTTACAACTGTCTACCATTGCGCCGCTTTAATTTCTTTAAGCCCGGTTGATTATTATAAAATGAGAAGAATAAATATCGATGGGACCACCAATATAGCTAATCTTTGTATTTCAAATGACGTTAAGAAGCTTTGCTTTGTCAGTTCTATAGCAGCAGTAGAGAAAAATAATTCTGATCTGCCAACTGACGAGTCCGAAAATTGGAATAACTCGATACAAAAAAGCGGCTATGCAATAACAAAATATGGGGCTGAAATGGAAGTGTGGAGGGTTTCACAGGAGGGTGTGGACGTTGTTATTGTCAATCCCGGGGTTATTTTGGGATCTGGTTTTTGGCAAAAAGGAACCGGAAAAATGTTTAGTCAAGTCTATAGAGGATTAAATTTTTATTCAGAGGGAGTTAATGGATTTGTGGGAGTTAAAGATGTTGTTCGAATAATGATAGAATTGATGCAAAGCAGCATAAAAAATGAAAGATTTATCTTAGTCTCGCAAAACTTATCCTTTAAAAATGTCTTTTTTAAAATTGCAGATGCTTTGAATAAAAAAAGACCCCATTTCAAGGTCACTCCATTTTTAAGTCAAGTTGCTTGGAGATTGGACACACTTAAAAGTAAATTTACCGGTAAAGCACCTTTAATGAATAAGGAAACCGCTAAAACAATTCTTTCAAAAGAATATTATACCTCTCAAAAAATTCAATCTTTTTTAAACTATAAATTTGAAAGTATTGATGAAACAATAAAATCTACCTGCAAGGATTTTTTAAAAGAATAAAAATTATTTAACTATATCCGCTTCGCCGAGTCTTTTGGGAATGTTTTTGGGAATATTCATTTTGGCCCTGGAAGAATCCATTTCCATACGGTCTAAAGAATCTATCCTTAAGCTATAAATCTCCTGTATTTCTTTCAACTGCTTTTTTACTTCTCTGAATATAGATTCATACTCATCAATATTTGAAATATAATAAAAGTTACTTTCTGCAAATCTAGTGCTGTCAATTTGATATTTTTCATAGACCAAACCCATATAGTTTATATTCTTTTCCTCTGAGATCTCTTTCACAGTTGTTGTTCCAGTGGCGATATGCATATCTATTAAAAGATTGATCATTTCTTCTCTGGGAATTAAGTTGTCAGGTTTTTTGTACTTTATTTTACTTTCACAAGAAATAAGTACAATTAGGAACACTATGAATACTATCCGTTTCATCTATTGAATATCAATCTTTTACCTTTTATGTTATCATCAAATATTCCTTCATTATAGATCAAATTACCATTGACAATTGTATGTGTTATTTTCGAGTTAAATGTAACGCCTTCAAACGGTGACCAGCCACATTTGTACAATATATTTTTCTTTGTTACTGTCTCACTATTGTTCAGATCAACCAAAACTAAATCGGCATAAAATCCTTTTCTGATGAATCCACGCTTGTCTATCTTAAAAATTCTGGCAGGATTATGACTCATTTTTTCAACCATTTTTTCTATGGTAATTTTCTTGTTTTTTACAGCCTCCAGCATTGCTTGTAAAGCATGTTGAACCAATGGACCTCCACTCGCCGCTTTCGTATAGACCTGATTCTTTTCCGCTAAAGTATGAGGCGCATGATCAGTAGCAACTATATCTAATCTGTCGTCCAGCAATGCCTTCCAAAGTCCTTCTTTATCCTTAACTGTTTTTACCGCGGGATTCCATTTGATCAGGGTGCCTTTATTCTTATAATCAGAATCGTCAAACCACAAATGATGCACACAGACCTCAGCAGTAATCTGTTTCTCTTCTAAAGGAATTTTATTCGTAAAAAGATCTGTTTCTGCTGCCGTTGAAACATGAAATATATGAAGTCTCGCTCCTGTCCTTTTTGCCAGATCTATTGCTTTCGATGAAGACAAATAACAAGCTTCCTCACTTCTAATGATTGGATGGAGTTCAATTGGAATATCCTCCCCATAAATTCTTTTTTGCTCATATAAATTTTTTTTTATGGTGGACTCGTCCTCACAGTGAACCGCGATAAGCATTTTTGTAGATGAAAATATTTTTTCCAAAACCTCTTCATTATCCACCAACATATTCCCTGTTGAAGAGCCTAAAAACAATTTTATAGCGGCTACATTCCTTGGATTTGTTTTTAAGAGTTCTTTCAAATTATCATTCGTTCCACCAAACATAAATGAATAATTAGCATAAGAATTCTTCGAAGCTATTTTGAACTTTTCCTCCAATAAATCTTGAGTAGTACTCTGTGGAACCGTATTTGGCATTTCTATAAATGATGTGATCCCACCTGCGACAGCTGCTTTAGATTCTGAAGCAATATCTGCCTTGTGTGTCAAGCCGGGTTCGCGAAAATGAACCTGGTCATCAATAATTCCGGGTAATAAATATTTTCCTTTCGCATCGATCACGATCGTTCCTGAAGGATATTCGTCTATCTTTTCCTCAATTCGGATAATCATTTCTCCTTCAATAAGAACATCTTGAATTCCAGTTTCTCCTTCGTTGACAACAAAAGCATTTTTTATTATGAGCATTTTCACTCGTTTAAATTTTTGTAATTAATTATAACTAAGTTAATTAAAAAATTGAGAATTCGCGCAACCGCTTAGCTCTCTCATGAAAAATTTAATCATTCCCTTTTGTGAAATAATTGATTAAATTTATTCATGTTCGTTTCATTTCCAAATTCTTTCTTATTTTGGCAGACCTTTAAAACGCATTGCAATTATTCCAAATATTGCCTCTGTAATAATCGTTTTACTCATTTTTGATTCCCCTAACGTTCTGTCTCTGAAGATAACGGAAACTTCTTTCAGGTCAAATCCATGTTTCCATGCTTTAAATTTCATTTCTATTTGAAATGCATATCCCACGAATTGGATCTTATCCAACTTAATTGTTTCAAGTACCTTACGGTTATAGCATACAAACCCTGCGGTGGTATCATGAATAGGTATTCCTGTCACAAATTGCACATATTTAGAAGCAAAATACGATAACAACACTCTTTTCATTGACCAATTAACGACGTTTACCCCTTTCGAATACCTGGATCCGATTGACAAATCAGCTCCCCCGATCTTACAGGCTTCATATAATCTAATTAAATCATTTGGGTCATGAGAAAAATCTGCATCCATTTCTATGATGTACTCATAGTTTTTCTTTAAGGCCCACTTAAACCCATTAATATAGGCAGCTCCCAGCCCGCTTTTTTCTTGTCGGACTTCTAAAAATAAATTCTCTTGAAATTCATTTTGCAGTACTTTTACAATTTTATCCGTACCGTCGGGTGAATTATCGTCGACCACTAAAATATCAAAAGGCTTGTTCTGTGAAAATGTAGCTCGAATAATATTCTCTATGTTTTCTTTTTCATTATAAGTTGGTATAATGACTAGAGTATCATGCATCTTTGTTCATTTGATTCTACAAAGGTAAAACAATTTATTGCTACTTTTGTCCCTAAAAATTTATTGATGCATATTCTTCAAAAGCCAAAATATCAATTTTACTTTTTTCTTTTAATTTTCTTTGTAATCAATGTTTTGCAGAGTAAATATACCGGCTTATTATACGACGAAGCCTACTATTGGGTCTGGTCGCAAAAAATGGCCTTTGGATATTTTGATCACCCCCCCATGGTGGCCGTTTGGGTAAAAATTAGTGGACTATTTTTTGAAAATGAATTAGGAGTCCGTTTTTTTTCAATAGTCAGCTTTACATTTATGCTATACATAATCTGGTTATTGATTGATATAAAGGAAAAATGGAATTATGTCTGGCTTTATTTTCTATTAATAATATCTGTAGCGTTACTTAATGCATATGGATTTATAACCACCCCGGATACCCCACTTTTATTCTTTGTAACACTATTCCTATATTTCTATAAACGTTTTCTAGAAGATTACAGCCTAAAAAATACTTTGTTATTGGGGTTTTCTATGGCTGGTATGATATACAGTAAATACCACGGTATATTGATTATCTTCTTTGTTTTATTATCCAATTGGGCCTTATTAAGCAACAGGAAATTTTGGATGGCGAGTTTTTTCGGAGCAGTATTATTTATTCCACACCTCCATTGGCAATATCTCAATGACTTTCCTACCTTTAGATATCATCTTTTCGAAAGGGGAAGTGACAGGGAGTATGAAATTTCAAATTCCCTAATGCACCTGATAAATCAAATAGCAATTGTGGGTATCACCTTTCCATTAATTTATTATGCCTTTATAAAACAAAAATCACATTCAATTTTTGATAAATCTTTGAAATATATAACTTACGGAATGATAGGATTTTTTCTGTTTTCCTCATTTAAATTGCAACCTCAAGCACAATGGACGGCTGTCATCTTGATTCCGTTGGTTATTTTTTCATTCAGGCAATTTGTAGAGAATGAAAATCAAAGAAAATGGATAATAAAAATAGGAATGATCCAACTTGGATTATTGTTGATCGTTAGATTTCTTTTTGCCTTCGACAATATTTTACCCATTAAATTAGAACCACACATTGCAAAAACATGGGTAAGAACTCTACGGGAGAACACATCGAACAAGCCTATTGTTTTTGTAAGTTCCTATAAAAATGCTGCGATCTATAATTTTTACACCAATATAAAAACGCATTCCTATAGTGCTTTAGAAAGGAGAAAAAGCCAGTATGATTTAGGTGATTTTGAGGATAGAATTCAGGGAGAAGATATTTATGTTGTTGGTGTTGAACGATGGCTCAAAAGTTCACCTGAGTTGGCAATACAAAATAAAAACCCCTTAATCGGACATTCACTGCAAGCTTATAATACATTTCAAAAAGTAAACTGTACAATAGATAACAAAATTTTATCGTTTAAAGAAAATGAAAATATTACCTTTAAATTTACGTTACAAAATACTTATGATAAAATTATAAGTTTTGAAAATGCAAAATTCGTTGGTGTTTTTTATCACAAAAAAAATATTATAAAAAAGGTTCCCATGGAGATAATTGATTTAACTGTGTTGGAACCGAATGAAAAAAAAATATTTGAGATTACCTTTGTTTCTCCTCATTTCGAGGATAAAGAAGATTTATCTTTCCGTATGGCAATTCAATTTTATGAATTACCTGAAGGGTTTCAAGGTAATCAAGTAAATATTAAATTAATTAATTAAATGTTTGAAGGAATAGAAAGATTGAGCCTGTCAAGAGATTGGATTACTATAATTCTTCTCCTGGCATTGGTCCTTATTGCCCTAATAAAATTTTATTATAGTGAGAGGTTAGTTAAACTGTTTTCGCTTTCCTATTCGGAAAAATACTTCACTAATTATTCCAAATCTAAACCATTAATCTTTAATACTTTTCATTTTTTATTCTTTATCATCATTAATTTTAACATTTCATTATTGATTTATTATGCGATTAGAGCCTTTGATCCGTCGAAAATATCCCATGATTTTAGTTTTTTTGTACAGATAGTACTTATCGTTCTTGTCTATTTTCTCGCAAGGTATTTGATTGGGTATTTACTGAGTATTGTATTTAGTTTATCTGAAGAGCAGGATCACGTTACTCTTCTTAAAATAAGCAATTTAGCGTATCTTTCATTACTCTTTTTCCCATTATTGGTACTAATAAATTACAGCAGCTTCCCTCTTCATAAAATTCTTATATCTTTTAGCTTAACAATCGCTTTAATTTTAATATTCATTCGTTACTATTCTATAATTAAAAATTTAACTCTAAATTTTAACAGTTTTTTTTATATCTTTTTGTACATTTGCGCCCTCGAAATAGCACCTATTTTAGTAATTTATAAAATGTTTCTTGATTAAAGTTAAAAATTTATGAAAGTAAAAACTATACTTGTGTCTCAGCCTGCACCAAAGGCAAAACAATCCCCCTATTTTAATTTAATGGATAAACAAAAAGTCAAAATTGACTTTAGATCCTTTATCCATGTTGAGGGTGAAACTGCTAAAAATGTTAGATCTCAAAAAATTGATTTCTTAAATTTCACTGCAGTAATTTTTACTAGTAGAAATGCAATAGATAATTACTTCAGATTAGCAGAAGAAATGCGTATTAGCATTCCGGATGACATGAATTATTTTTGTTTGTCTGAAGCCGTGGCGTATTATTTGCAAAAATATGTTGTATACAGAAAGCGTAAAATCTATGTTGGCACCAGAACTTTCGATGATTTAATGCCTTTAATAAAAAAGCATAAAACTGAGAAATTTTTGTTGCCATGTTCCGATATGGTAAAAGATACACTTCTGAAAGAATTAGATAATTTAAATGTGCAATGGAAAAAAGCGATTTTATTCAAAACCGTGATAAGCGATCTATCGGATTTGGAAGATGTATTTTATGATGTTTTGGTTTTCTTTAGTCCTAGTGGGATCAAATCATTATTTCAAAATTTTCCTGGGTTCAAACAAAAAAATACAAGGATTGCTGTATTTGGAAATACTACAGTTAAAGCCGCTGAAGAAGCTGGCTTAAAAATAGATATTGAGGCACCAACGAAAGAAACACCATCAATGACCATGGCGTTAGAAAAATACATTAAAACAGCGAATAAATAATTCGTTTTAATATTCTAAAAAGGCGCCCGGGTAATTATCCGGGCTCCTTTTTTTGTTCTATGTTTAGGGATCTAATTAAATAATGCTTTTAATTCAGTAGCATCACTTGCCTTCATCTTTTTTGACAGAACCAAGCTTAATTGTTTACGTCGTAAAGCTCCTTCATAGCGCTCTTTTTCCAGATCAGTTTCCGGTATAAGAGCCGGAACCTTAATGGGAGTTCCTGATAAATCCACTGCAACAAATGTGTAAATTGCCTCATTTACCTTGTTTTTTTCACCTGTAGTACGGTTTTCCATCCAAACATCAAGATATATTTCCATAGAAGATGAAAAAGCTCTTGAAACTTTGGCTTCTATGATTAAAACACTTCCAACGGGAACCGCCTTTGTAAAGGCTACATGATTGACTGATGCGGTTACTGCTATTTCTCTGCAATGCCTGTGCGCTGCAATACTGGATGCCCGATCCATCCTTGCCAGCAATTCTCCTCCGAATAAGTTATTTAATGGATTAGTTTCTCCGGGTAAAACCAAATCTGTTAATATTGTTAAGGACTCTTTTGGTGTTTTTGGGGTCATCTTATTACATTTTAAATTGACAAATAAATAAGTGCAAAAGTAGGTATATTAATTATTAGTGAGACCTTAGTTAATCTTGATTTTTTGATTGGCATCAGTGTTTGAACCCTTTCTTCTCTAGAATTCCTGTATTAGGAGCCAGACATCCTTCTCAACATTTATTTTAATGTTCATAAGGTCCTCAATCGCTTCTTCTCGTGTGGAAAAGCTTCCAAAGGTAACCACCGATAAATTCCATTTGTTAACACCTAGGATGCGTGCGTCATCATAGCCGGCAAATTTCAACATATTTACCTTTCTTACCGCATTTTGAGGAAAACGGAAGGCACCGGCAATAACATGAAAATTCTTTTTATCAACTATGAGATCCAGATTAAGAGTAGGTAGTGGTTTAGTAATAACAAATGTTGCATTCTCAATTTTGTTCTCAATGACCTCCTGTTGTTCCTTGGCTTCAACAAGCATTTGATCATTTTGATAATCCCGATACCATTTTCCTCCAAACCCTATTACGGACAAGCCCAAGATTAAAATGGCAGCATATTTTAAATAATTTGGAGATTTTTTAGGTTCTACAGATAGAACAACAGGCGCTTTCTCCGTCAACTTCACGCCCACAGGTTTTATAGGCTCTTCCCGCTTAATCATCTTAGAAATAACGTTACTCAAACCATAGGAAGAGGTTAGATAATTTATTGTTTTTTGTGGCTCAAAATGTAATTTATCATGTATTAAGGAAAATGAGCCAATTCCTTCCAAATCTATATCTGTATTTTTTAATTTTTGCTGCCATTCTTCAATTTCAAAACGGATATAATTTAATGCACATTCATAGGAAATCCTATCCACAGAAGCAATGTGATTTGCCAGTAAGCCATCGTTGTTTTTTAAATGGCTATTATAGGTAATTTGTTTGTATGGAGGTGATAAAATATGATTTATCGAATCAATAGTAGCGGATTTGTTATTTACTATAAACCCACCAAAATTAGGAACTATAACGCATTCATATCGGTATAGAAGATCACTTATGTAGTTAGCTAAAATCAAATGTATGGATTAATAATTTATGTAATATCAAACAGATTATCCCTCAAACAAATCTAAATAAAAACAAAGTTTCTATATGAAACACAGAGCAATTTTATTAACAAATCTTTTGTATCTTGAAAGTCATTGTTTTAATATGAAAAATTCAGAAATTTTATACTACCTGATTTTGCAATCCGCTGAGGGAATAGGAGATATTAATGCAAAAAAATTAATTTCTCACTGCGGTAGTGCGCAAGCCGTTATTGAGGAGAAGTCAATTAATCTGGAAAAAATTCCGGGAATAGGATCCTATACCATAAAGGGGTTAAAAAAACCTTCATTATATCATAATGCCGAAAAGGAATTAGAGTTTATTAACAATAGTAACATAAACACACTAACTTTTTCGGATGAAAATTATCCGAAAAACCTCAAACACTGTGTGGATGGCCCTATTCTACTTTTCCAAAAAGGAACTATAAACTTAAAAGAAAAGAGAATCATCAGTATTGTTGGAACAAGAATGATTACAAATTATGGAAAATCGTTCCTGGAAGAATTCATTGCAGAACTTCGGAGATATAATCCTGTCATTATTAGCGGACTTGCATATGGAATTGATCTTTATACACATCAACAAGCAATTAAAAATAAATTGCAAACTTTAGCTGTATTGGCTCATGGCTTGGATACTATTTATCCTAAAAAACACAAAAAGGAAGCTCTTGAAATGCAAGCTAATGGTGGACTACTAACGGAATTTTGGTCCAATACCAATCCTGATCGTGAAAATTTTGTAAAACGAAACAGGATTGTAGCGGGATTGTCCGAGGCTACTATTATTATAGAATCTGCTACAAAGGGAGGTTCTTTGATCACGGCTGGAATCGCAAATTCTTACAACCGAGATGTGTTCGCGGTGCCAGGAAGAACATCAGATGAATATAGCAAAGGCTGTAATCATTTAATAAAAACAAATCAGGCAGCATTGATCAACACCGTTGAAGATTTGGTATATCTGCTAAATTGGGAGAATGAAGAAAATAAACGAATAACACCGATTCAAAAACAATTATTCATCGAGCTTGATGAAAATGAAAAGACCATTTATGATTTCTTACTAAAAGAAGGAAAACAAAACCTTGATCTCATTGCTTTAAATTGCAAATATCCTATTCATAAAACAGCCACTTTACTTTTAAATTTAGAATTGAAAGGAGTTACGAAACCCCTTCCCGGTAAAATATATGAAGCCGTATAATAGTAACTTTATAAGAAAATTCCCTTTTTTTCAAAATACATAACAATTGCCTCTTTCATCAATATACTTTGTTCGCCGGGTTTTAAAAAAGGTAACTCATCTAATATTTTGTAATGCGGCCATCCATCTTCATCAAAATAATCAAATGCATAAAACCCAAATGGTTCGAGAAGCGTACAAATCGCTATATGCATAATATTAATTTTATCCTCCTTCTTATACTTTTGAAATCCTTTTCCAAGTTCTTGAATTCCAATTAAATAAGTTATAGAGTCGATGTCTAATTTTTCTCCTCCACCAAATTTATCGGAAACCTTCTCCACAATTTCCTCCCACTGCATTTTTAAATTATTATCTCTGGACATTAAGTAGTTTTTAAAATTCAAAAATAGGTATTCCAACTCTATTTAACCTTAATTAACAAAGAGATGAGAATTCATTACTTTTGTAAAACGCAAATAAAAGAAAAATGTACGGCAAAATAAAAGAAAATTTACAAAGTGAATTACGACTTATTAAGGAAGCAGGACTATACAAAAGTGAACGAATAATTACCAGTTCTCAAGACGCGGTTATAAAAATTTCAACCGGGGAAGAAGTTATTAATTTTTGTGCGAATAATTATTTAGGATTATCGAATAATCCGGAAGTAATTGAAGCCGCAAAAGAGGCTATGGATACTCATGGTTTTGGAATGTCATCAGTACGATTTATTTGTGGTACACAGGATATTCATAAAGAACTTGAAAAAAGAATTGCCCATTTCTATAAAACGGAAGATACTATCTTATATGCTGCAGCCTTCGATGCAAATGGCGGCGTTTTTGAGCCGTTATTGGGCAATGAAGATGCCATCATTTCAGATGCCTTAAATCATGCTTCGATTATTGATGGAGTCAGATTGTGTAAGGCGGCTCGATATCGATATGCAAATAATGATATGCAGGATCTCGAAAACCAATTAATAGAGGCCAATAAACAAAATCATAGATTTAAAATAATTGTCACGGATGGTGTTTTTTCAATGGATGGAATTGTTGCACAGCTTGACAAAATTTGTGATTTGGCAGAAAAATATGATGCGTTAGTTATGGTTGACGAATGTCATGCAGCGGGATTTATTGGTAAAACAGGCAGAGGAACAGTAGAGCTTAAAAACGTTATGGATCGCGTAGATATAGTTACCGGAACATTAGGGAAAGCACTGGGAGGTGCAATGGGTGGTTATACTACAGGAAAAAAGGAAATTATAGAACTCCTTCGCCAACGTTCAAGACCTTATTTATTTTCTAATTCCTTAGCTCCCGGAATTGTTGGTGCATCCATTAAAGTTTTTGATATGATTGAAAAGGACACCTCTCTTCGGGATAAATTAGAGGAAAACACGAATTATTTTAGATCAAAAATGGAAGAAGCTGGATTTGATCTGGTGGGCGCAGATGCCGCCATTGTTCCTGTGATGCTATATGACGCGAAATTAGCACAACAAATGGCAAATGCACTGTTAGAAGAAGGTATTTATGTCATTGGATTTTTCTTTCCGGTTGTACCAAAAGATAAAGCACGTATAAGAGTACAGTTAAGTGCTGCTCATAGCAAAGAACATATTGATAAAGCGGTATCCGCATTTATAAAAGTTGGGCGAAACTTAAAAGTAATTTAATCAAAAACAAATCACTTTAAGTTCTTCTCTTGGGAGGGGTTAGGAGTGTGTTTATTATGGGAAAAATTAGAATCACCAAACATTTCGATTTTGAATCGGCACATGCCTTATATGGCTATGACGGGAAATGCAAAAATATTCATGGTCATAGTTATCATCTTTATGTAACAATTATTGGTACTCCCATTGATGACCTTGACAATCCTAAAAACGGGATGGTCCTGGATTTTGGAGATCTGAAGAAAATGGTAAAAAAGAAAATAGTGGAAGTTTTTGATCATGCTGTTGTTCTGAATAAAAATTCTCCCCACATAGAGCTGGCTAAAACTATCGATGATCATTCCCACAAAGTGGTACTGGTTGCCTATCAACCCACGAGTGAAAATATGTTGTTTGATTTTGCTGAAAGGATAAAATCACAATTACCTCAAAATGTTTCCTTACATTCGTTAAAATTATATGAAACAGCAAATTCTTATGCCGAATGGTATGCTGCTGATCAGGTGTAATTAATAGGGCTATTAAAGGGTTTACATGGCAGAGTCTACAAAAATATATTTCGCTTCGGATCAACACTTTGGAATTCCTACACATAAGGAAAGCTTAATTCGTGAGAAGAAATTCATTAAATGGTTGGATATTGTAAAGCAGGATGCTGAAGCAATTTTTTTATTAGGCGATTTATTCGATTTTTGGTTTGAATATAAAAAAGTAGTTCCTAAGTTCTTTGTTAGAATCCTGGGAAAATTAGGTGAAATCCGGGATAGTGGTATTCCGATCTATTTTTTTGTAGGGAACCATGATCTGTGGATGGACGATTATTTTGAAACCGAATTAAATATCCCTGTATTTCATAGCCCAAAAGTATTTACTTTTAATCAGAAGACTTTTTTAATTGGCCATGGAGATGGCCTTGGCCCTGGTGATAAAGGATACAAAAGAATGAAAAAAGTATTTACCAATCCTGTATCAAAATGGTTCTATAGGTGGTTGCATCCTGATATTGGAGTTCGATTTGCACAATATTTATCTACAAAAAGCAAATTAATTTCCGGAGCAGAGGATATTAAATTTTTAGGGGAGAAAAATGAATGGCTGGCCCAATATGCCAAAAGAAAATTAGAAACCACACACTATGATTATTTTCTTTTTGGTCACCGGCACTTACCCATGGAAATGCCGGTTGGAGAAAACAGCATCTATATCAATACCGGCGATTGGATCACACATTTTACCTATGCGGTTTTCGATGGAGAAAAGTTAGAGTTAAAAACCTTTTAATGATCAAAATCTCAAAACAAAACCACTTCATTTATTAATAATATATCTTACTTTTAAAGTTCCTCTGAGTATTCTCATATTGTAGTGTCAGTTGTATCTATGTCCAATCAGGTGTTTTGATCAATTAAAAAGTTATTCGTCTTTTGGCAATATTTTAATCTAGAAATTCATCTTATTATAGATCAACGATGAGCATGTTCCCGCTCAAAATTTCAAAAGACTTGTTATATCCCTAAAAAATGAATAGATTTGGAAGTGAGCCTATGTCAAGCATTACTGTTAAGAATTTTTTAAATAAATTAAATGATTTGAAGTGATGCTGAATTTAGTAAAACCTCTCCTCTAAACTGAAGCGTATTTAATAACGGAAAAAGATAAATGATAAAGATTGGCTTAAAATTTACCGGCATTTACTTTATACTCATGTTGATTTTGACTGCCTGTATTTCGAATAATAAAAATGTCATCGTAAAAGGCAAAATTGACTTTAATCGAGATGTCCGCCCCATTCTTAATAACAAATGTATTGCCTGTCATGGAGGCGTAAAAGAATCCGGAGGACTGAGTTTTATCCTGCGTGAAAAGGCAATAAAAAAAATTAAATCGGGAAAATTTGCCATTATACCAGGAGATGCTGATCACAGCGAAATTATGGCACGGATTACAAGTGATGATCCGGAATTCAGAATGCCAATGGATGAAAAACCTCTTTCAAAGGCAGAAATTAAAATTATTGAAAAATGGATCAATCAAGGTGCAGAATGGCAAAATCATTGGGCATTTATAAGTCCAAGTTCTAAGGAATTACCGGATGTAACAGATGAGAGTTGGATTAAAAATCCTATTGATCATTTTATTTTAGCACGATTGGAAAAAGAAAATTTACCCCCATCGGAAGAAGCTGATAAGATCACTCTAATTCGACGCTTATCCTTGGATTTAATTGGATTACCTCCAACCCTTCAAGAAGTTGAACAATTTGTAAATGACAGATCCTCCGAGGCTTATTCTAATTTAGTAGACAGATTATTGGCCTCTGAACATTATGGAGAGCATTGGGCAGCAATGTGGATGGATCTAGCCCGTTATGCAGATTCAAAAGGCTATGAAAAAGATGGGCATCGTGAAATGTGGAAATTCCGCGATTGGTTGATTGATGCATTCAATAATAATATTAGATTCGATGATTTTACCATTCAATTACTTGCCGGAGATCTATTAGAAGAGCCTACAAAAGAAAATTTGATAGCAACTGCATTTCATAGAAATACTATGAATAATGATGAGGGGGGTACAATAGATGAAGAGTATCGCATGGCTGCCGTTATTGATCGGGTAAATACTACCTGGGAAGTTTGGCAGGGTACTACTTTCTCTTGTGTGCAATGTCATAGTCACCCATATGATCCTTTTGAACAAAAAGAATATTATCAATTTTTATCTTTTTTTAATAATACGGAAGATGCCGACCTCCCGAGTGAAGTTCCTCATATGGAAGTATTCACTAAAGAACAGGAAAGGGTACTGGAACAATTGGAATTGGATCTTAAAAAGGTACAAACCGGTCCTACTAAACAGGAGGAGTTAAAATCTATAAAATCGCAAAGGGACAGCATAAAAGGCAGTAAGTTGCCAATTATGAATGAATTAAATGGAAAGGACAGCCGAGCAACTCATGTTTTTATAAGTGGGAACCGTCTTGATCTGGGTGAGCTTGTTCAAAGTGGTGTTCCTAAACTATTTGAGGATATTCCACAGGGGGAGCCTGCCAACAGACTTGGAATGGCCAAATGGATCGTCGATCAAAATAACCCATTGACTTCTAGAGTAATAGTAAATAGATATTGGTCACGCTTGTTTGGTAGAGGTATTGTGGAAACTGAAGAGGATTTTGGATCGCAAGGCATTCCACCTACACATCCTGAATTACTCGATTGGCTTGCATTACAGTTTCAAAATGAATTAAATTGGAATGTAAAGGCTCTTTTAAAGCTTATTGTTAGCTCCGCCACTTACAAACAGTCTTCAATCGTGTCCGGTGAGTTATTAGAAAAAGATCCGGCAAATTATTTTTTGGCCAGAGGTGCCAGAGTACGATTGACAGCAGAACAAGTTAGAGATCAGACCTTGCATGTATCCGGCTTATTAAGCAATAAAATGTTTGGAAAAAGCGTAATGCCTTACCAACCTAAAGGAGTTTGGCAAACGGTTTATAGCGGATCTAAATGGGTTGAATCTGAAGACGAAGATGCCTATCGGAGAGCTTTATATACTTATTGGAGGAGAACTAGTCCGTATCCATCCATGATAAGTTTCGATGCTCCCAGTCGAGAAGTTTGTATAATAAGAAGAATTCCTACAAACACACCCTTACAAGCTTTGATTACCTTAAATGATCCTATTTATATCGAGGCCGCCAACGCACTCGGAGAATTAATGGAAAAGGGAGAGAAAACCACAATTGAGAAAATAGAATTTGGTTACCAATTGGCCTTAGGAAGAAAACCGGAAAGTCAACAAATTGATATTCTAAAAACATTATATGATGAGGCAGAAAAACACATCGATTCGACCGTAATACTGGATGTTCCAATTGATAAAACAGAGAATAAAGATTATTCAGAAGAGGAGAATTACAATTTAAGACATCAACGATTAAGTAATATTTCGTTAGAAACACCATACGCCTATGTGGCCAATGTAATTTTGAATTTAAATGAATTCACTACTAAACAATAAGTTAAGATACAGAATATGAACAAATATCAGGAAGCCTATATAAAATCCTTAGAATTTGAAACAAGGAGACATTTTTTAAAGAAATGTACTTCAGGTATAGGAGCAATAGCTCTGGCTTCTTTAGCTGGTTGTAACGGTGATACATTAAAAACAATCAATAAAATTGGAAATCTTGACAACCCTTTGAGACCCAAAGCCCCAATGTTTATTCCGAAGGCAAAAAGAGTTATATTTTTGCATATGGCAGGTGCTCCATCACAACTGGAATTGTTTGATTATAAACCAATTCTTCAAAAATTAGATGGTCAGGATTGTCCTCAATCTCTGCTGGAAGGAAAGAAATTCGCCTTTATTCAAGGAACTCCTAAAATGCTTGGACCACAATTTAAATTCGATCAATATGGTGAGTCCGGAGCGTGGGTATCCGATAGGTTACCACATTTCTCTTCAGTGGTAGATGAAGTAGCTTTTTTTAAAAGCCATGCATACAGATCAATTCAACCATGCCCCTGCTCAGTTGCTTTTATACACAGGGAGCGCTAGATTAGGGCGTCCAAGTATGGGGTCATGGGTAACTTATGGATTGGGTACTGAAAATCAGAATTTACCCGGTTTTATTGTTTTAGTTTCAGGAGGTAAAACACCGAGCGCCGGGAAAAGTGTATGGGGCAGTGGATTTTTACCAACAATATATCAAGGGGTTCAATGTCGTTCAAAAGGAGATCCGGTATTGTACTTGTCCGATCCAAAAGGGATGAACAGAAGTATTAAGGAAAAGATCATCAATTCCATTAATTCCATTAATGAGCATCATTATAATGAAATTGGTGACCCAGAAGCCTTAACGAGAATTTCACAATACGAATTGGCTTTTAATATGCAAATGTCGGTTCCTGAAGCTATGGACATCAGTAAAGAACCGGATTATATACATGAAATGTATGGAACCGAGCCTGGAAAATCCAGTTTTGCGAACAATTGTCTGCTGGCAAGACGTTTGGCCGAACGCGGAACGCGATTTATTCAATTATTTGATTGGGGATGGGATTCGCACGGCGATGGTAAAGCAACAGCTTTAAATGCAGGGTTCAGTGATAAGTGTAAAGGAATAGACAAACCAATGACAGCCTTGATAAAAGACCTTAAACAAAGAGGAATGTTAGAAGAAACACTAGTAGTTTGGGGTGGAGAATTTGGAAGAACTCCAATGAGGGAGAACCGGGGAGGAAAGGTTATGAAATTCAAAGGAAGAGATCATTTATTAGAATCGTTTACCATGTGGATGGCAGGAGGTGGTGTTAAAGGAGGAATTAGTTTTGGTGAGACAGATGAAATAGGATTTTATGGGATCAAAAATCGGGTACACGTACATGATCTACAGGCGACTATCATGCACTTGCTAGGAATGGATCATGAAAGATTTACCTTCCCATTCCAAGGACGGAATTTTAGACTAACTGACGTGTCCGGTAAAGTATTGTATAAAATATTAAAATAAAAACCAGTTAATCCATCTCGGTATGACATTAGCCATACTTTTCAACGATATTTCACCTTTTTTTGGAAGATTTCACCCTTTATTTGTCCATTTGCCAATAGGTTTTATTGTTATAGCCTATCTTCTTGAAATCGTTGGTGACTCCATGAAACGACCTCATTTAGCGGCCTCGGTGCCATTCGTTTTGTGGCTGGGAGGAATTAGCGGCGTTTTTGCGGTAGTAACCGGATATATTTTATCTCAGTCAGGTGGATATGGAAAAGACGCCATTTTTTGGCACCAATGGTCTGGAATAGCTGTGTCAATTCTAGTTTTCATAACATTGTCACTCCGTAAAACAAAGGCATATTTTGCACTATTCAGTTGCACTATTATAACAATCTTTATCACAGGTCATCTAGGTGGCAATATAACCCATGGAGATACGTATCTTACTGAATACTTACCTGATGAACTAAAAGATGTTTTTGGAATTGAAGGAGATAAATACATTGTAGAAGAGGTTTCTTATAATGAGGCTGCTTTATATAAACATTTGGTTTATCCCATTTTACACGATAAGTGTTTTGGCTGTCATAACAATTCAAAAATGAAGGGAGAATTGAATATGAAAAATTTTGAAGAATTTTTAAAAGGAGGTGAAAACGGGTTGATCGTAAAAAAGGGCAGTTCTAAAACGAGTGAAATGGTAAAGCGTATTCTATTGTCGGAAAAACATGAAGACGCAATGCCTCCGGAAGGAAAAGAAAGAGTTTCAGAGGAAGAAGTACAACTGATCGCTTTATGGATTGATCAGGATTTAAAAGAGGATACCTATTTAGATTCTCTGGACATTTCAAATGATATTAAAGAAGATATCCTCTTCCGCCTTGACAAAAAGGAAGAAATGATAAACCCGGTTTATGATATGAATATTACAGCCGCATCAATGGATAAGCTGGAAAAGCTCAGGGTTCTTGGATTTACTGTTCTCCCTGTAGAAAGAGAAAGTCCATTTCTGCAAATCACTTATTTTGATAGAGTTAAGCCACTAAATGAAGAAAGTAAAAATGCCCTCTTAGCTGTGTCGGAACAACTGGTTTGGTTAGATCTTACTGGTGTTCTGAACAGCGATAATCAGTGGTTGTTTTTGCGATCTTTGCCAAATTTAATTAAGCTTTATTTGTCCGATACAAGTGTATCTGATGATGTTATAATTGCACTTTCAGAGAATATTTATTTAGAAACGGTAAGTTTATTCGGAACATCAGCAACCCGGGAAATATTACCACATTTAATAAAATTGAAATATTTAAAATCGATGTATTTAGGTGGTACAGAGATTAGTGTAAAGGATACCATTTCTTTAGATTTAAAAACAAAAAGTGAAATTATCTTTTAGACAAGTACACGATCATACGGATCATTAAGACCTAAGCCATATAATTAATTTGATCTGTAATATATGTCTTGCTTAAACCTAAAGAAAAACATACTTTTGAAATGAATTTCTGATATTAGAATAACTTCTTCAGAATATTTCATTTATCTATTATGACAAAATTCAAAACATCTTTTTTCTGTCAAAATTGTGGTGCACAATTTCCTAAATGGATTGGAAAATGCAATTCTTGTAATGAGTGGAATACAATTGTAGAAGAAGTTATTCAAAAAGAAGCACAAGGTTCAGGGAGAAATTGGAAACAATCAAATTCAGTAAAAAGGATATCAAAAGCATTAAAAATTACAGAAATAACTGCTTCTAATGAAGAAAGACTTCCAACCAATAATAACGAACTAAACAGAGTTTTAGGAGGGGGGCCTGGTAAAAGGATCTGTAGTTTTATTGGGAGGAGAGCCCGGAATTGGAAAATCAACTTTACTTTTGCAGATTGCACTTTTGATGAAAAATAAGGTATTATATGTTTCCGGTGAAGAAAGCCAGTCGCAAATAAAATTAAGAGGGGAAAGACTGGAAGGGACAAATGAGAACTGTTTAATTCTAACCGAAACCAAAACGCAGAATATATTTAAAATAATTGAGGAGACCATTCCTGAGGTTGTTGTAATTGATTCCATACAAACTTTACATACTGATTATATTGATGCATCAGCCGGCAGTATTTCTCAAATTCGAGAATCCACTTCGGAACTGATAAAATTTGCCAAAGAAACAAATACACCTGTAGTATTAATTGGCCATATTACCAAAGAAGGAACAATTGCCGGACCAAAAATATTGGAACACATGGTGGATGTTGTTTTACAGTTTGAGGGCGATAGAAATCACACCTATAGAATCTTGAGAGCTCAAAAAAATCGATTTGGTTCAACTGCAGAACTGGGAATATATGAGATGCTAAATACAGGATTAAGAGAAGTAACTAATCCATCCGAAATTCTAATATCCGAAAAAGATTCTGATTTGACGGGAACGGCCATTTCGGCAACTTTGGAAGGTATGCGTCCATTAATGATTGAAATACAAGCTCTGGTAAGTAGTGCAGTCTATGGTACGCCTCAGCGATCATCAACCGGTTATAACATAAAAAGATTAAACATGCTTTTGGCAGTCCTGGAAAAACGTGCCGGATTTAGATTGGGCGCCAAAGACGTATTTCTTAACATCGCCGGTGGGTTAAAAGTGGAGGACCCTGCGATTGATTTGGCCGTTGTATGTGCAATTTTATCTTCTAACGAAGAAGAGGTCATTCCTCAAAATATTTGTTTTGCCGCTGAAGTGGGGTTAGCTGGTGAAATTAGATCAGTAAGTAGAATAGAACAGCGAATTATTGAAGCTGAAAAATTAGGTTTTAAAAAAATTATACTTTCCAAATTCAATAAAATTCCAACCAATAAATTTCAAATAGAAATTGTTAAAGTATCAAAAATTGAAGAAGTAATTACGGTATTGTTTTAAACAACATGGTTTGCTTCATTGAGCTATTTCAAACCAATTATTGAAGTGCGCAAGTCTTTCCATAAACCTGAGATCGATTATTAATAAAACACACAGTTATTAGAAAACTCAATAGATAAGGCATTTTTTAGAAGGACTAACCGGTTAATTTAAGGGTTTTATAGTGCGAAGATTGATGTTTATTAGGTTTCTGTGGTAATTAATTAATAATTGAACTCAGTCCTTAAATCCGCAAGCACATATTATCTATTTTGATAACTGTGATTTTTAGTTATATGATAGGTTTTGAGTAATCAATTGTTGGTGAAGAACACCAACAATGACTGAAAGACGAAAGAAAAAACAGAAAATATACTGCTTGAATATCAGAACGTTGAGATGTTAGTTTTATGGTAGGTTATAAGAATAAATATCAAAAACGGTAACCTAAGGAAATTCCTAATCGAGGTACAAATTCGGTACTATTAAAATCACTACTCGTAAATAAATTTCTGCCTATACCACCAATAAATTCAAAAACAAATCCCTTGCTACTCACAAATTTACCTCCTAAAGAGAAACCCAACGCAAAATTATTGCTCGATTCCTGAATGATCTCCGGTTCTTGAAAATAATCATCATAATAATAATATTCATCTATCTCTTGTTTGTTGAACATACCAAAAGCCTCAATAAAAAATCCCATTGCATATTTACTTGAAAAATAATGTCTGTAATAGGGTGTTATTGCATATTCTTCATAATAATCAGGTCCATCGCTGAAATCATCGTTCAGATTAACCATAAACGACAGACCTACAGCAGATTCATCATTGATTAAATATTCATAAGTAAGGTCAACAGATTTGAATATTAATGCATTGAAAACATTGAGCTTCACTTCGTTTGACCTTTTCTTTTTTTCCTGCTCCTGTGCAAAGGAAACTATTGAGCTAAAAATTATAATTATCGTTACAAATTTTTTCATTTTATTATTAATTGATTTTTACTTCGGTACCCCAACCTTCATATTGTCCTCCCATTTTCATGGCTAAAACCTTCAGTGTATTGGTTAGTATATTAATCGATTCTGGATTTACTTTGTCTTTTCTTGAAAGTTCTACTTCAAAAGGATACATCACATCTTTTCCTGCATAAAGAGAATCAACGTTAAATTTCAAATTTTTTACTTCGTTTACAAACTTTAGCATCCTTTTCTCCTTTCTGAATTTTAGCCAATGGGTAACTAATCTTTCTTCCTTCAGATCATCCCCTTGTGCAACCATTTCTGTTAGGTATTCATGATCTACAAAAAAATCATTCGGAGCATTTGTAGGAAATATATTTTCGTAATAGTAATTCCACTTTCTGTCATTTTTAATAGTAATATATGAATCAGGTGATTTAAAATTATCACTTATCATTCTATTAATTTCCTCTCGGAGATTTGCAGTATCCTTCACATAAAAAACATCAAAACCATAACATTGGTAGGTGAGAACTCCTACCAATTTACTCTTGGTAACCCTCTTGACCACTTGTGATAAAGAATCTGAAAATGTATACAATTCATTCATACCGTTATCGTTGGGAAATCCATTGGCCATGCAACCTTCAAATTTGGAACCTACAATTAAGAGGTTTTTATAATTTGGTTTGATATAATTCAAGCCCAGATCAACGTGAACAGACATCAATCCTAAGTCTCTTTCAGCCAGGTAATTAACCCAATCACTCTGTGAGAAGATCATGTTCCCGTTAAATATTAAAAAAATAAGAAATACCTTTTTTCTTCCAATTAATCCATTAAAATATTTTAGTACTGTGTACAACATTTATTTAATTTTCATTACAATTTATTTCAATAATCAATCTTTCATAATGGTAAACGGATTAATCTTATATTTATTTAAATTCGAAGAGCCTACTCTTTTCTTAGATCCAGTATATTCGGTATATTCTCTAAACTGACCTCTACTCCTCCATTAGCCGCGGATTCATATATTTTTTCAATAATATAATTATCTCTTAAACCCATTTCCCCGGGAACTATACTTGGCGCATTTTGTAATATATTAATTGCAAAAGCGTCCATTTGTGCCGCTTGTTGATTAATAGGGGTTACAGTCATCGGGCCTTCTGGTGTATATCCTTTCAATCCGTTATAAATAAAGGCCGGAGAAAGCTTCATTTCACCTTGTTCTGTATTTGCAGTGAGATATCCGTAACGATCTTCATAACTTGTAATGCAATATGCTTTTCCTGATGGGAAGGTCATTTCCCATTCAATTGTTCCCTCCACCTCAGTAAAAAAATCGAGGTTTCTTGTCAAGTTTTTCGCCCAAACTGATGTCGGTAATTCACCAAAAGTGTAGATACATCCCTGTATACAATAAACTCCCAAATCCATCAAAGGGCCTCCTCCTGCCATTGCTTTTTTAATTCTCCATCGATCAGGGTCACTAAGATTAAATGCAAAGCCAGATTCCATATTCATCTTTCCATATACTCTATTTTGTCCTAATCGCATCATCTGATCATTAAAAGGGTCAAAATGCAATCTATATCCTATAGATAATTTCCTCCCGGCTTCTTCACAGGCAGAAATCATTTTTTTACAATCTTCAACAGATGTAGCCATAGGTTTTTCACAAATAACATGCTTCCCTGCTTTTGCCGCCCGAATTGCATATTCGGCATGCATACTGTTGGGTAATACCACATATACAATATCAATATCCTCATTATCCACTAGAGTATCGAAATTGTCATAATTGTAAATATTATTTTCCGGAATATTATATTTTTCAGACCAAATAGATTCTTTTTCTTTGGTTCCTGTAACAATTCCTGCTAAGTAACAATATTTTGTCTCTAACAAGGCAGGAGCCAATTGACCTGTCGAATAGTTTCCCAAACCCACAAGAGCAATACCCAATTTTTTATCTTTTTCTAATGGTTTATATCCATACATTAACGGAAGTTGCGCCCCAATATATGCCCCTCCTGAAAATTGAAATATCCGCTTAATAAATGGTCGTCTCTTCATTTCATTAATAATTATGGATTGTTAATCATAAAAGTAGACGATTCTTTGAACATTACCAAATAGGACTACTACTACAATCCATCGAAGAAATAGTGCCTTTAAATCAATTATAAATTTTATATAAAGGCTGTTTCATTTCTCTCTATATTAGATTTATAAGGATAAAGAGTGTCCTCAGGGTATGATGTTTACTTTTTCAATGTAATTACTAATTCTGGTTTTGTATAATCATTTTTAATGCCAAAATAGCTTATACTTTCATAAGGAATAAAATAAGTATCAAGATTAGGGCATTCACTGACTTTAAAAGAGTCGCCGGATCTGTACTCTACTTTCGCTAAGTTAATTATTAATCCATTGTCATTTATTTCAAGAAGTTTATTCTCAGACAGAAATCTTATATCAGTAACTTCATATTTATTTGTTTTACAATCAAAGTAGTTGACATGGGCTAAACTGACTAAAGATATGCTTTCAAGTGGAAAGCCGTTTTTGCTTGATAATTCTTCAAAATCTTCTTTTGTAACTTGTGAATAACTGATACTGCTAACAAGGCACGCGATAATTATGATTAGTTTTTTCATATTAAAATATTTGCTATAAATATAGGTAAAAAAATTGTTCACTAATTTATGGACATTCTTGATATTTCTATTTTATTAGTCAACATATTGATACTCAATTATTGTTCTATAACCAACTAAAATATTGTTAGTATTTATTCATTTGCACAGTTAAAAACTCCACATCTTTTCCCTATTTTAGCTTTTTAAAAATTAAAAATACTTATAGGATTAGTTATGGCAGACGATAAAGAAAAAGCAGCAAAATTAAAAGCACTCCAACTCACTCTGGATAAATTGGACAAAACTTATGGAAAAGGCTCAGTAATGAAACTGGGAGATGTGGCACATCAAGATATTGAAGCAATTTCTTCCGGCTCTTTAGGTTTGGACATAGCTCTGGGTGTTGGTGGATACCCAAAGGGAAGAGTAATTGAAATATACGGACCTGAATCTTCTGGTAAAACAACACTGGCCCTTCATGCTATGGCGGAATGTCAAAAGACTGGTGGTATTGCAGTTTTTATAGATGCGGACATGCCTTTGATCGATTTTATGCAGAAAAATTGGGCGTTGACATTGATAATTTGATCATCTCACAACCTGATTACGGTGAACAGGCACTTGAAATTACTGATAATTTAATTAGTTCAGGAGCCATAGATATTGTCGTTATTGATTCGGTTGCAGCATTGACCCCTAAAAGTGAAATTGAAGGGGAAATGGGTGATTCTAAAATGGGATTACATGCGCGATTAATGTCTCAAGCATTGAGAAAACTTACCGCTACGATCAGCAAAACCAATTGTACTGTAATATTCATAAACCAATTGCGTGAAAAAATTGGTGTGATGTTTGGCAATCCTGAAGTAACAACCGGAGGGAATGCTCTGAAGTTTTACGCTTCAGTAAGATTGGATATTAGAAGACGTACTCAAATTAAAGATGGAGATAATGTTTTAGGGAATCGAACTAAAGTAAAAGTAGTGAAGAACAAGGTTGCGCCTCCTTTTAAAACAACAGAATTTGACATTATGTATGGTGAGGGTATATCGAAAGTAGGGGAAATTCTAGACCTTGGTGTGGAATATGGTATTATCAAAAAAAGTGGCTCTTGGTTTAGCTATGATGACACTAAATTGGGTCAAGGGAGAGATGCTGTTAAAAGTTTGATAAATGATAATCCTGAATTAGCTGAAGAATTAGAAAATAAAATTGTAGAAACAATTCAAAAATAAACTACCTCGACGCAAGCATACGAGGTATTAAATTGAGATTGCTATGCAAACATCCTGAATTCCGTCCGCCGAATCCGCCAACGGCGGAGAAGGAGGATTAAATTTTATATACCCAGTCTTCCGGGTTTTGACGATGTATTTCTTTAAAAAGTACGAAAGCGAGAATGGTTTTTCCTGTGGTTTTATCCGTATGGATTTTACCAATCTCTTGTTTTGTTCTGACCAGATCTCCTTTTTGCACATTTACATTATCCAAGTTTTTATAAACAGAAATGTAGTTGCCATGCTGAACTAATACCGCCTTCTTTTTTCCCGGTAAAACTTGAATAGCAAGTACTTTTCCATTAAAAATAACTCTGGCATTGGCGTCTTTTTCTGTTGCATAAAAGACCCCATTGCTTTCAATGGTGATGCCCTTGAGCGTTGGATGGGACTGCTTGCCATAATGCCTGACAATAATACCTCTCTCTACAGGGGACGGCAATTTTCCTTTGTTAGATATAAAATCCTTTTCTAACTCCTTAGCTTCCGGGGTTAGGGAGAATCCCGTGCTTTTCTTAGTCGATTTTTTATTTGAACTTGCCATGGCCGAGCGAATAAGTTTTTCTATTCGCCGGTCAATTTCTCTCTCTTGTCTTTGTTTTTTATTTATTTGAGCAATGTATTTTTTTTCATTCTTCTTTACTGCTTTCACCAATCTTTCCTGTGAATTTTTTTCTTTACTAATACTATCTTTTTCCATTTTATTAACCAATAGCAGTTCCTCTTTGGTTAACTTGATTTCATTCAAATAGTCATTGAGATTTTTTAATTTAACCGTCTCAAGCTTAATCTCTTCCCCTTGTTTTGCTCTATACTTTGCATATTGGTTAATGTATTCTATCCTCTTATAGGCCTGCAAGAAATTTTCCGAAGACAGCAAAAACATCAACCTGCTCTGTTGTGTCTTACTTTTGTAGGATTGGACAACCATAGCCGCATATTCCTCTTTTAATTCCTCTAATCTATCTTGCAATTGTCCAACTTCCTTTTCATTTTCTTTAATATCCTTATTTAACTCTCTCGTTTCGGCTTCTACCGTTTTAATTAATTTAGTTCTGACTTGAATTAAACTGTTTAAATCGTCGAGATCAGAGAGCAGATCTTTTTCTTTCTTCTGAGATTTGAATAAAAGAGCTTTGGTATCTTTTATTTCTTCTTGAAGTTTAATTCGTTCTTCCTCAAGCTCCTTTCTGGATTGACCTGATGAAATAATTGGAAGCATCAATAGTATTAAAAACAACGCAAAAACACCCCGCATACTTTGCGAACTGCATTTCCTATAATTCTTCATTATTTTTAGATTAACTGTTTTCACCTGAGTTCAATTTCTTTATAGCCATTTGGTATTTTAAAAGGAAATCTCAACGTAGTGTTAAAAACCACATTTCGATAATTGATATCTATTTTTGTTTCGTTTTCTCCATCATAGGCCCTGACTAAAAAGCCTTTCGGAAATAAAGAATTTTCTAAATTTATATAATCTTTATATTCTATTGACAAAGATTGTTCCTTATTTGGGGTTTTTAATTCTTCCCTGGACAATTTAAAATTACCCGGATCGATCCGGAATAAAATATCATAAATCAGATTTTCCTTTTTTGGTTCTAAAATATACTCATTTTCTTGAATATCGACCTCATATTTATCTTGGTTCAAATTTAATAAAGGTTCTCCTAAAAATAAATTTTGAACTTTACTAAAATCTAATTCAACACCGATCCACTCCCTGATAAGCTTAAAATCACCAATGAAATATGTCTTAGATAGTTTCTCATAAAATTGCACCTGGTTTTGAGTTATGATGACTTTCGCCAAAGGTATACTGAATTTTGAGACGCTGATCCAGATTATTGAATCTTTTACGATGCGAAGAGAGGCTTTCAAATTAGGTAATTCTGCCTTGCCACTATATTTTATGGATAGATTTGCTTTAAGGCTTTCTTTATCAAATTTAACCTCATTATTCCTTTTTATTATCTTCTTCGCAGATAAACTCGTAATAGTTGCAGAGGATGTTTTGCTGCTTTTGCAGGAGATTGTTAGCACCAAAAAAACAATGAAAATTACACTCCTTTTTATCATTTAATCTTTTTTACGCAAATTTAAAGCTTTTTTGTAATAAGATGTTGCAATTTTATTTTGACCCAATCCCTTATAACTCAAACTTAATTGCTCCATAAATTGAGATTCCATAACAGTATCATCTACTAAATATTCTATACCCGCCTCTAATTTATCAATAGCTTCTTTGTATTTTCTTAAACTATTAAGTGCAACGGCGTTCATCAAATATATATATGGCTGGGCCGGATATAAAATTAATCCCTCCTCACTATCTTTCAATAAGTCTAAATACTGTCTTGTTTTAAGTTCTCTGTCTAAAACTAATTTCAAAGAATTAAAATCATTTTTTAAGTTGTAATCTTCTTTTAACTGATCTAACTTGTTTTTAGATTTACTTTGTTCAATTTCATTCTCTTTCCAATCCGGAGGTGTAGGTTCTGTCAATGATTGCTTAAGAACCATTAATTGATTTGGTAGTTTGTCCAATGAATCAAGTTTTGCTAACAGAGTGATCGCATTATCGATTTCTCCTGCTTTGATGAACAAAATGACCAGATCTGACTCTTCATCAGGTTTCTGAACTAAAATTTTATTCTTAATATTAATCGCGCCCTTAAAATCATTTTGTTTCAAATAAATTTGTTGTAAAAATCTTAGCAAATATATATTTGCAGGCTCAAATTCCAAAGCTTTCAAAACAAAAAACTTTGCTTCTTTATATTTATTCGAGAAGGAATAATTCTTTGAAAGTTCGAACAGGACCGCTACATTTTTACTGTCTATTTCATAACAAGCATCCAAGGCAAAAATTGCTTTATCATAGTTACCAATTGCTTTTTGCTGGAGAGCTTCGAAAAAAAATGTTTGAAAATTAATTTCTTGCTGCTCTATTAGATATCCCTCAGTAGACGTGAGGTCTTCTTGAGAATAGAGAAAAATCGGAAGTAATAAAACCCCAAGATAATAAATTATATGTTGGCTCTTTCTAAACAAACTCACTTTAAAATTGAATAATCTCCTATGCTTATCGAAGTAAAATTTCCATCAAAATATGCATGATTACCAATCATCGCATTGTCTAATTTGGCATTTAATATTGTTGTATGTGTCTGAATTAATGAATTTTTAATAATTGAATTTTCAACAATACTATTATCACCGAGTGAAACATTAGGCCCGACAGTCGCATTTTTTAAAACCACATCCTCTCCAATATAACATGGTTCTATGATATTAGTATTATCCAATGTAACAGATTTTGAAATTAAGTTATTTCCCTCCTCTACTGAAAATTGTAGAATTCTGCCATTAGTTTCTACTGTAATGTCCTTGTTTCCACAATCCATCCATTCATCTACTTGACCCGGAACAAATTTAGCTCCTTTTTTCTTCATGTTCTCTAAGGCATTCGTGATTTGAAATTCACCTTTTTCCGTAATATTATTATCCAATAAGTATTGTATTTCATCCCTCAATACTTCGGCTTTTCTAAAATAATAAATACCAATAATAGCCAGATCAGAAACAAATTCTATTGGTTTCTCAACAAAATCAGTAATGATCCCATCTTTTACCTTAATTACGCCATATGCACTTGGTTCATCTACTTTTTTAACCCAAATAGCACCATCAGCCATGGCATCCAAAGTAAAATCTGCCTTGAACAAAGTGTCCGCAAATGCCACTACACAAGGTCCAACAAGAGTTTCTTTGGCGCATTGAATTGCATGTGCAGTTCCTAATGCAACCTCTTGAACAAAAACTTTACCTACTGCATTTAAACTTGCCGCAATATTCATCAGTTTTTCTTCGGTGTCTTTAGGAAATGTCGGTCCTATAACAAATGCAATTTCATCAACTTTCTGATCAACTACCTTTACTATATCTTCTACCAAACGTTGAACAATTGGTTTTCCGGAAATTAAAGTTAAAGGTTTAGGAATTGTTAGCGTATGAGGTCTTAAACGAGATCCAATACCTGCCATGGGGACAATTATTTTCATTCTTCTTAAATTATTTTATTTATTATTGAAATGTGGAACTCTTATTTCATTCTAATTATTATACAAAAAGTTCATTTTTTAAACGTGCAAATATACATAAAATTGCAGGAGTTTTAGGGGGTGTAGTTATATACGAAGGCACCATAGATTGAAGTATTGTAAAATTGTATTGATTTTTCCTCACATGTTTTGTCCCACTTCAATGCATAGCTTCTATAATTTGAACCATCTGCGATCACTATTTTCGGATGTAATTTTTCGATCATTCGTTCCATATTGATCTTTGGTGAATTTATCAATAATATCATATCAGGGGAAAAAGAAAAATTATTATAAATCGCTGAGCTATCAATTATTAAAATATTTTTAGACCCGATCTTCAATACATTTTTTATTCCTGACCGTCTTTTTATCTTTAGATTCGGCAATGCATTTTTGTAGGATCGAAGAGGAGAATATAAACTTTTATACGGGCTCTTGTAGTTTTTGTACACCACTAAATTTTCCCCTGATCTATTTCCTAAAACAGTGTTTTTTGCTTGATGAAATACTATAAACTGATTCGAGTTTTGAATATTGAATTTTTCAAATATTAAACTACTTTGCAGGATCAAAATAGAAACTAATAAAGAATACAAATTCTTCAGCGATTTGATTTTTAGCCAAGATATACTGCATATCATTAAAAGATACGAGCATAATAACAACAAAACTGAAAATGAAATATTCTTTATGATCATTCCTTCTTGATGGGAAATTAAGGCCACAAAATAATTCATCATTCTCAATGTCGATTCATAAAATTCAGCCAGGAATTGTGGTAAAATATGCATCAATGCCAGAATTATTACTAAAAAACCTAAACCGAGTATAATTCCTAAAAAGGGAATTATTACTAAACTTGACACGAAAAACAATCCTGGGAATTGATGAAAATAAAACAAGGTCAAGGGCAAGATTCCTAACTGGGCAGAAAAGGTAACCATTAACAAGTTCCAAAAGTATCTTAATAATTTTGTTTTTGGTATCCAAATCCCACTAAAAATTGGTTGCAACCAAACTATAGAAAATACAGCGGTATAACTCAATTGAAATCCAACATCAAATAAATAGAATGGATTCAACAAGAGTAAAAAAAATAAAGATATTATAAGACTATTTCTAACTTCCATTGGTCTGTTTAATGCCATACCAATGGCAATGGCAGTAAACATTGCAACAGATCGAATTATCGATGCAGACAATCCGGCGAGAAAGGCATAAGCCCATAAGCAGGCAATTATAATTATCAGTTTTGCCCATTTCCCTTTTTTGAATTTTTCAATTGGTTGAAACAAAAAATTTAAAAAAAGTAATATAATTCCTATATGTAGACCTGATACGGCTAGTATATGAATTGCCCCTGCATCTCTATATTGTTGAAATTGCCTCTTGGAGATATCTCTCCTCTGTCCCAGTAGAAGTGCATTAATTATGGAAAGCTCATTGTCAGCAAAATTATATCTTCCCAATTCTCTATTTATTCTTCTTCTTAAAGAATGTGCTGCCCCTTTAAAGGATATTTTCCCAGGACCTAGAACAACAAAATTTTTAGATTCGATAGTTAGTTGGTGATGTATATGTTGATGTTTTAAATATTCTTTATAATTAAACTCATAAGGATTCATAGCTCCTTGAATATCCAAATATAGATTTGATGTATATAATATTTCATCGATGTTTAGTACTTTATCAATACTGTCTTTTTTAGCATTAAGTAGCACTTTACCCAATACATTTTGACCATTCAATTCAATTACATTTGCCTCATATCTATTATATGCTCTGTTGGGTTTTAATAATTTGCTGATTCGTAGAACGGTATTATTTTCTGAGTTCACAAATTTTGTATAATGTCTTCTTTGATTCTGGGGGTTTTTGCTCGTAATACTTAGTATTCCAATATTTACAAAGAGAAAAGCAGCAATAATTACAAATGATAGGGATGGTTCATAGGATAATTCAACTCTAAAGCAGAGATAAACTAATAGTAATAAGGAGATGACAATGATAGTTAATACTATATTCATCGAATAGCTAAACTCAAAACCTAAAATTATTCCTAGTATTAAGAATACAGAAAAATGAACCGGCAAATAATTTATATTCAACAATGGAAACAAATTTTTATGAAATAATTATTAATGTTCTATTTTCGCGAGAGTAAACATCTGCTAACTGTTGAATATTAAATCGTCCTTTTCGTTTAAAAGCATAAATAAATTGGCTATCCCTGCAATAATAGCAGGCATAGCAGAGCCTCTTTTATCAATCACTGATACGGCAATTGTTGGAAATTTAAAGATCAATCCTACGGAAGCACTGGCCGCTGTAGGTATCGCCGGCTCTTTTATTACCGCAATTGTTTGGATCTTATCACAAACCCGTTCCGCTATTTCGGCGATAATTTCACAATACCTAGGAGCAAATAAAATTGGAGAGATCTTGAAATTACCTTCTCAGATTATTTTTATAAATATTGTTTTAAGCATTGTTATTTACATTGTTACAATTTATTTCATTGATGATATTTTTACATTGTACAATGCCCGGGGTTTGGTTTTAGAGAATGCCGTTTCTTACTATAAAATAAGGGCCTTAGGGTTGCCTTTGACACTTTTTGTGTTTGCTGTTTTTGGTGTTTTTAGAGGAATGCAAAACACTTTTTGGCCAATGTTAATAAGCATTATTGGAGCTGCTTTAAACGTTGGATTGGATTTTATTCTCATCTTTGGAGTTGAAGGAATTATACCAGAAATGAAGATAGAAGGCGCAGCATGGGCCAGTGTAATATCGCAGGGAGTAATGGCCGTTCTGGCCTTGGTATTCATGATAAAAAAGACGCCATTTTCTCTAAAATTTTCTTTGCCATTCCACAGTGAGATCAAACGATTATTAGCTCTGAGTTTTAATTTAATTATAAGAACTACGGCATTGAATATTGCCCTATATCTCGCAAATTCATATGCTACAAAATATGGCACAAATTATATTGCAGCCCAGACCATAGCTTTTCAAATATGGCTGTTCTTTGCCTTTTTTATTGATGGCTATTCAAGTGTTGGCAATATTATGTCGGGCAAATTATTAGGTGAAAATAATTATAAAAAAATATGGAATTTAAGCATTATACTAAGCGGTTATACTGTCATAATTTCAATAATACTAGGATTGATCTGTTTTATTTTCTATATCCCCATAGGGAAATTGTTTTCCCATGAGAATGAAGTTTTACATCTTTTCTATAGTATCTTCTGGATTGTAATTCTGATGCAACCAATAAATGCTATTGCCTTTGTTTTTGACGGCATTTTTAAGGGTTTGGCTGAAGCGGAAATTTTAAGAAATACTTTATTAGTTGCAACATTTTTTGGCTTTGTGCCAGCCTTGCTTATCGGAGATCATTTTGATCTAAAACTTTACGCAATTTGGATGGCATTTACGGTTTGGATGATTTTTCGTAGTGGCATTTTAGCGATAATTTTTAGACGAAAATTTCATGGTTATTTATAATTTTCAACCCATTTAGAAAATTTTTGTTATTTGAACGCTTTTTTAGATTAAAAAATCAAATTCATAACATGATAAATGTTAGCTATTAAGATTTATAAACCTTGTAATTTTGGGTAATTTTAAATCTTAAAATCATGAGAATATTTTTAACGTCTGCTTTGATAATTTTTGCGTTAGTAACCCCAAATAATTTAAAAGCACAAGAACTTGCCTCATATATTAAAGTTGGAACCTCTAAAAGTACGATTGCTCAGGAAACCGAAAGAGTAGACCAGGCTTTACAAAAATTGGGTTTTGAAATAGTTGGCTCCTATAGTCCGGAAGACAATTCAAATTTTATGGTAATTGCTTTTAGCAGAAGTGACTTACAAAATACCGTTTTGAAAGTAAAGGATAGAGGTGCTCTGGCATCTGTTCTAAAAGTAGGCCTAAAATCAAATGGAACGGAAACTACTATCAGTTATTTAAATCCAAATTATATTTTTAATGCCTACTTACGCGATGATTACTCAAAACATAGTGAAGCGCTAAATAAAGTTGCGCTTGATGTTAAAACGGCAATGTCACCACTAGGGGATATCAATGAAGGTTTTGGAGGAAGCTTGTCCATCGATAAACTTAGAAAATATCATTATAAAATGATGATGCCTTATTTTACAGATCCAGTTGAGTTAAATGAGTTTAGTTCTTTTGAAGAAGGACTCAAAATTATTGAGAAGAATTTAATTTCAAAAAAGGGAAATACAAAACTGGTCTACAAAATAAAATACGAAGCAAACGAAGTATGTGTTTTTGGTATTGGCTTGATGGATAAAAATACCGGAGAGGAACATTTTTTACCGATCATTGGAGATGATCATATTGCGGCAATGCCCTATGAAATAATTTTGCAAGGTAAAACTGCTACTATGCTTCATGGGCGTTATAGAATAGCACTTCACTGGCCTGAACTATCAATGGGTACTTTTATGAAAATAATGAGTACTCCCGGAGATATTGAAGATACAATGGAGGCTTTGTGCCAAGATCCATCCATGTAATTCAGATAAATACTAATTGAAATTTAAATTAAATCTTTTTTGGGGGAAATAAGATCGAAGTTTAAGTTCAATAAAAGGCAATATTTAGGTTTAAATATTGCCTTTTCATTTCATTTTAGCTGCAGGGCTCAGCCAAATTATTCATTACCTTTTATAAGTCATCTTAACTGCCCGACTTTAAGGCAAACTGAATGCCATATATACATCTCCAGATTTGCTGCCTTTTCCCCCGCCGCATGCTATTACTATAAATTGTTTCCCTTTAAACTCATAAATAGCAGGTGTTGCATGCCCTGAAGCCGGTAATTTGGTTTGCCATAGCAATGCTCCCGTATTTTTATCGAACGCTCTGATCATCTCATCTTCCGTTGCCGCAATAAAAACCAATCCTCCTGCCGTAACAACGGGGCCTCCATAGCCTTCTCTTCCGGTAAGCGGAATTCCTTTTTTTGTCAGTTCAGGAAATTCACCTAGGACAGACTTCCATACTATTTTTCCTGTGTTCAGGTCTATGGCGTTTAGAGTTCCCCATGGTGGATTTATTCCAGGGTATCCATCCTTTGTTAAAAATCTTTTATAGCCTTTCATAATATATGGTGAAACTAATTTTTCGTCTTCCCCGCTTAGTTCTTTTTCAATAAATGCATCGTCGTCACCGCTAATAAAAGCAATAATGGTTGTTCTTTCCTCTTCAGATAAATGTGCGAAGGAAGGCATACCTCCTCTACCTCTTCGCAGTAAAATAGTCAATGAATCAATCGAATATTTTTTGTTAATTTCCAATAAACTTGGAAAAGCCGACGTATTTCCTTTTCTGTCCAATCCGTGACAACCAACACAATTATTCACATAGAGGTGACTTCCTGAGATTTTATCTCCTTTATTTCCGGTTACAATATTAGGAACCATATCAATCAACCATGGCATTTCACTGGAGTTGACAAAAAGCCACTGACTTTGAGGGTCATATGCCGCACCTCCCCATTCTCCACCGCCGTCAAACCCTGGGAATAACACATAGCCTTTTTGATGATTCGGTGTGAGCCACATGTCACCAAGATCATATCCTTTTACTATTTCCTTTGCCTCTATTGCCAGTTCAGGCGTTATATTTAATAAATCGGTTGCCTCGAAACTTTGACGTGTAAAGGGTTCCGGGAAAGTAGGAATGGGTTGTGTAGGGCTTGATTTTTCCCCAAGCATTTTGGATTGCAATACTGGATGCTCTTCAATTTTATAAACAGGCTCTCCTGTTACTCTATCAAACAAAAAAACATATCCGTGTTTAGAGATCTGCGCTATGGCATCAATATTTTTACCTTCTTTTTTTATAGTAACCAAATTTGGGTTTGCGGGAAGATCCCTATCCCAAAGATCATGATGAATCGTTTGGAAATGCCATATCCTTTCACCGGAATTAGCGTTAATAGCGATTAAACTATTTGCAAAAAGATTATCTCCATGTCTATACCCTCCCCAAAAATCGTAGGTTGCAGAACCGGTGGGAACATAAACAATTCCCCGTTCTTCATCTAAGGACATTCCAGCCCAATTATTTGCACCCCCAATTTTTTTAATATATTTTGCATCCCATGTTTCATAACCCAGCTCGCCTTTTTTAGGAATTGTATGAAAGATCCATTCTTGATCTCCTGTTATTACATTATAAGCTCTAACATGGCCCGGTGCGGCATCCAAACCTTCAGAAAGACGCATTCCAATTATTATTTTATCTTCATAAATAATCCCTGGAGTATTTGATGTAATTAAAAAAGAATCATCGTTCTTATCTGTTAATCCTTGTTCCAAATTCACCTTCCCGTTCTCTCCAAAAGAGAAGTCAGGTTTTCCTGTCAAGGCATCTATAGACAATAAAAACTTTCCGGCACAAAATAATATTCGTTGAATGTCCTTATCCTCGTAATAGGTAACACCTCTATTTGTTCCAGCCAAAGAATTTTCTCCACCCACAACATCCAATGGATCAAAGCGCCAGATCTCTTTGCCATTCCCGGCATGTAGTGCAATTAGATTTAAGGTAGGTGTTGTTGCATAAAGAATAGAGTCAACAACAATAGGTTGACATTGAATCTGTGATGTTTTTGTGCCATCACCACATTCATACTTCCATGCCACTATCAACTGATTAACATTTTCTTTGGTAATCTGATTTAACGAAGAATATCGGGCACCATCCTTTGTACCCCCATAATTAGACCACTTAGAATAATCTTCTTTCTTTTTTGCGCATCCGATGAATAGAACAAAGAGAAGAAGTATAAAAATTAATTTTTCAACTGTAAAGTTTAAACCCATATTCTTTGTGTACTCGCAAAAACAAAATATCTGTTATTTCTGGAAATGATGTAAATAGACATCAAGATAAGATATAAATTTCTAAGAATTTTTAATGATCAATTTAGCCGTTTCTATACTCGCTCCTTTCCCTCCCAACTTCTGTTCAAGCTCATAATAATCATCAAACATTTTTTCTCGAATTTTATAATCCAAAATTTTGTACAATTCATCTTCTAATTTTTTTTCATTAAACTGATCTTGAATGAGTTCTGTAACTGCTTCCCTGTCCAGAATTAAATTAACCAAAGAGATATATTTGATGTTCTTAACCAATCGCTTGCCAATTTGGTAAGAAATAGCACCCCCTTTATAACAAACGACTTCAGGCACTTTAAATATCGCTGTTTCTAATGTTGCAGTACCTGATGTTACCAGGGCTGCATGTGATACTGATAGTAAATCATAGGTTCTATTTTCAACAATCACTACATTATTATTGGTAATAAACTGTTTGTAAAACGATAAGCTCTGGCCAGGAGCTCCTGCTATAACAAACTGATAGTCATCAAATTTATCTACCATCTTTAACATTACCGACAACATTTTGGTAATCTCCTGTTTACGGCTCCCCGGAAGTAGAGCTATTATGGGCTTATCATTTAAATTATATTGTGCTCTAAAAGCTTGAACATCTGTCTGAACACGGTTCGCAACTGCGTCTAATAACGGATGTCCGACGAAATGAACAGGAAATTCATGTTTGATTTCATAGAATTCTTTTTCAAACGGCAATATCACATACATTTGATCAACATCCCTCTTGATCTTCTTAATGCGGTTTTCTTTCCAAGCCCAAATTTGAGGTGAAATATAATAGTGAACAGATATTTCCTTTCGTTTGGCAAATTCAGCAATTCGCATATTAAACCCGGGGTAATCTACCAAAATTAAAACGTCTGGTTGATAGTCTAAAATATCTTGTTTACAAAATTTGATGTTATTTACAATTGTTCTTAAATTCTTGATCACCTCTGCAAAACCCATAAAAGCCAAATCACGATAGTGCTTAACTAAAGTGCCTCCAACTTCCAACATCAGGTCTCCTCCCCAAAATCGAAATTCAGAATGTGCATCTTCCAACATAAGCGATTTCATTAAATTGGAGCCATGTAAATCTCCTGAAGCTTCTCCAACAATAATGTAATATTTCATCTATACAAAAATTATAATTTAAAAAAACTGTGCTAATAAAATTAACAGCGCTATTAAAAAACAGGCTAACAGAACTCCCTTAGCCCTTAAATCTTGTTTCTTTTTAATGAATATAAAAAAAACGAACAAATTTGGTATGGCTGCCAAAATCAAAACATTACCCAATAATTTTTGGTCAACAATTATTTTTACAGAATCAATAAAACTGTAGTCCGAAGCGTATTCCACATATAGATAAAATCCTCCCATGGTAGCAAATATCGCTACAACAAAACCTATCAGTAGCTCCTTTTTCTTCATAAATCCCAGGTATTTAAATTTTTGATATATTGATGAGCAGTAAGATCAAATTGTACCGGTACCACAGACACATATTTGTTTGCCAAGGCCCAAACATCGGTGTCTTCACTATTATCAAGATCGACAAATTTACCCGTTAACCAATAATATTCTTTCCCTTGTGGATTAACTCTTTTATCAAATTCTTCCACCCAATTAGCTCTGGCCTGTCTACAAATTTTAATTCCTTTAAAGTTTTCATTCACCAATTTAGGGAAGTTTACATTCAAAACAATTCCATCGGGCAAGCCTTGTTCCAATACCTGTAGAGCAATTTTCTTGATATAACTCCTTAATCCATCAAAATTGGCGTTCCAGGAATAATCCAACAATGAAAATCCAATAGCCGGAATTCCTTCAATTCCAGCCTCGATAGCCGCACTCATCGTACCTGAATAGATAACATTTATAGAGGAATTTGATCCGTGATTTATACCCGAAACGCATAGATCCGGTCTTTTATTTAGAATTTCACTAATAGCCATTTTTACACAATCTGCCGGAGTTCCTGAGCAACGGTATTCTAATTGTATACCCTCATCTAAAGTAACCGCATCACAATAAATTGTAGAATCTAATGTTATAGCATGACCCATTCCACTTTGTGGACTATCGGGAGCGATAACAACAACATCTCCAATTTCGTTCATAACGGATATTAAAGTCCTGATACCAGGAGCAGTTATTCCGTCGTCATTGGTAATTAAAATTAAGGGTCGGTTTTTCATTATTATATATATTTAAGACAAAATTAACCATTTTGTATATACATATATGATTAAATGTTTAACATTTATATATGATAAAAATAATTTTATTATGATTAATTTTGTTATATATATTCGAATTTTTGAATCGAATTAAATAATTTCTTTGCCTAATATTTTATATATTGTGCTCTAATTAAGCCTATGAACAAAGATTTTAATGAAAAAACTACCCCCTTTATGAAGAGAAATTATAAAATAATTATACCAATAATATTTCTAGCAGGTTTATTATTTAGTTTTCAGATTACCAATAAACCAGATCCCGAAAAGGATAAAATATTAATTGGATTAATTAGGTATGCACTTACCAAGGGCCATTATGAGCCACATCAGATGGATGATGAATTTTCTGAAAATGTTTTCTACGAATTTATTAGTGCCTTAGATCCATTCAAACGATTTTTTTTACAGAGCGATATTGATGAGTTCTCCACTTATAAATATCTCATTGATGACCAATTAAAAAATGAAGATTTAACCTATTATAACATCGTTTATGAACGATTTAAAATAAGAGTTGAAGAATCAAAAATATACTATGAGGAGATCTTAAAAGGTTCCTTTGATTTTGAAAAAGATGGAACGTTTAGTGTTGATTATGAGGCAAAACCATTTTCTAATAACCAGGCGGAATTAATAAAAAGATGGCAGGTACAACTTAAAGTAAGCACACTTTCTCGCCTGAATGAAAAGATAGAATTACAAGAAGGCCAAATAGAAAATGATAGTATTTTTGAATCTAAAACCTTTGATGAACTTGAAGGATTGTCGCGTGAATCTACTAAAAAAAGTCTGGATGAGCTGTACGATTTAATGGATGAATTAGATGAAACAGATTGGTTTTCTGTGTATATAAACACCATTACTTTACAATTTGACCCACATACTAATTATTTTGCGCCGAAAGACAAAAAGAGGTTTGATATTAGTATGGCCGGAAAATTAGAAGGAATTGGTGCCCGACTGCAAAAGAAAGATGATTACACTACTGTTGCCGAGCTAATTTCCGGGGGACCAGCCTGGAGAGCCGGAGAACTTGAAGTTGGTGATGTAATTTTAAAAGTTGGTCAGGGAGATGATGCTCCATTGGATATTGTGGGGATGCGTCTTGATGATGCCATTGAATTTATCAAAGGTAAGAAAGGAACGGAAGTAAGACTTACTCTTAAAAAAATTGATGGTAGTATAGAGGTGATATCCATTATTAGAGATGTTGTGGAATTAGAGGAAACTTTTGCCAAATCGAGTTTGGTTGAAGTAGATGATAGGTTATTCGGCATTATTAATCTTCCAAAATTTTATATTGATTTCAATGAAAAGAATTTCCGTAATTCGGCGACGGATATGGAGCGCGAAATAGAATTTTTAAAAGAAGAAAACGTTGAAGGATTACTTATTGATTTAAGAAATAACGGTGGTGGTTCATTAAAAACTGCCATTGAGATAGCAGGGCTTTTTATTAAGGATGGGCCAGTGGTTCAAGTGAAATACAGGGGTGAAAGCCCAAATGTTAGATCTGACAAAGATCAAAAAATTCAATGGAACGGTCCGTTAGTAATTTTAGTTAACGAATTATCGGCTTCGGCTTCGGAAATCTTTGCTGCTGCTATGCAAGATTATAATCGCGCTGTGATTATTGGAAGCAAACAATCTTTTGGGAAGGGAACGGTTCAAAATGTACTTCCTCTGAATAACTATTACAAATATTCAAAGGATTTAGGAGCACTGAAAATGACCATCCAAAAATTTTACCGTATCGATGGTGGTTCAACCCAGCTGAAGGGAGTGGAAAGTGATATTGCAATGCCGGACAGATATACTTACCTTGATATTGGGGAACGTGATGAAAAAAACCCGTTAGGATGGGATAAAATAGCACCGGCAGAATATGCGCCAACAAATTCTTACGAAAATTTTGACCTCGTTGTAAACGACAGTAAAAAAAGAATTGCAGCGAATTCAAATTTTATGTTGATAGATAAAAATGCCAGATGGTTAAAAAAAGGAAGGGATGATAATATGATTGAACTGAATTATGAAAAATACAAAAAAGATATTGACAGGAGTTTAGACGAAAGTAAAGCGTTTGATGAAATTTCTGAGTATACCAATAATTTGGATTTTATGTTTCCAAGTTATGAAATTCCTTTAATAGAAAAGGATAGTGTTCTCAGAGAAAAACGTGAAATTTGGCATAAAAATCTAAGTAGAGATATATATATTGAAGAAGCCTTAACTGTGTTATCCGAACTTAGAATGAACAAAAATTTAATAGTGAAAAATTAATAAATAAGTCCACTTATAGTCCTTTGATAGAATATTTTTGTCAAAGGACTTTTATTTTATCCATATACTTCAATTAAAGTACCTTTGTTGCCAGAATTATGGCTAATACATATGGATTTACAAAGACATTTTCAAAAACATATTAACGATAACTTTCCGTTTTTGAAGAAGAAGAAATTGTTAATTGCAGCTTCGGGAGGGCTCGACAGTTCAGTTTGTATTCGTTTACTTCATCGTTTGAATTTTAAAATATCTCTGGCTCATTGCAATTTTAACTTACGTAAAAAGGATTCTGATTTGGATGAATTGTTCGTAAGTGAAGAAGCACAAAATCTACATATTCCCTACTTTGTAAAAAACTTTGATACAGTTATTTACGCTAATAATAATGGACTATCCATACAACTTGCAGCTCGAAAATTACGTTATGAATGGTTTGATGAATTAATGTCTGAAAATGAATTTGATTATCTGATTACCGCGCATCATTTGGATGACAGCTTGGAAACATTTTTAATTAATCTAACACGAGGCACAGGGTTGGATGGGTTAACCGGGATCCCGGAAGTAAATAATAAGATCATTCGTCCATTATTGCCGTTTACAAGAGATGAAATAGAAATTTTTGCCAAAGAAAATAATATTTCATGGAGAGAAGATAATTCCAATTTGCAAACAAAATATCTCAGGAACAAATTACGTCATGATGTTATCCCTATTCTTAAAGATTTAAATCAAAATTTTATGAAGTCGTTCGCAAGAACAATTGATAATCTACAAGGCAGTGAACAGATCATTAAAGATAGAATAGGATCGGTTGTAAATGAAATTGAAGAATTACAAGGTGATGTTCATCAATTTAATATCGCTAAAATAAAAATGCTTTCCAACCCGAAAGCCTACTTATTTGAAATTCTAAAAGGTTATGGATTTACGGATTGGAAGGAGATCATTAGTTTACTGGACGCACAAAGCGGGAAGCAGATTTTCAGCAAAACAAATCGATTAGTAAAGGATAGAGATTTTTTATTTCTAACAGAGATAAAACCAAATACAGAAATTAAACCTTCAAAAATTGGTGAAAATGACCAAGAATTTATTAGTAAGGATCTCCATTTAAAATTTGACAACAGCAACTTGCAAGCTTCAAAAAATGGATCTAAAGATAGCATTACAGTTGATAAAAATTTGTTAAAATTTCCTCTTGTCGTAAGAAAATGGGAAAAAGGAGACTACTTTTACCCCGCCGGAATGCAGGGGAAAAAGAAGTTGAGCAAGTATTTTAAAGATGAAAAATTGTCCCTTCTTGAAAAGGATAAAATATGGTTACTTTGCACGAAAGAAAATAAAATTATTTGGGTGATAGGAAAACGAAAGGATGATCGATTTACGGTAAACAAGAATACAATTGAAATATTAAGAATAGAAAATGAAACGAGCATGCGAAAATTTTTCTCACTAAGGGAATGACTATTTGCGAACCTGCCTACCACAGACAGGCTGCATGTGCCGGCCGGTAGGCGGGTGTGACCTATGAAAAACAATAAGAATAAACACATGAAACATTTAGTTAAACTATTTATTTTTTTAGTAGCTTTTACAGGCGCAATCAATGCACAAATCCACAACCCTGTCAAATGGGATACCTCTACTGAGAAAATTTCAGATACTGAATTTGATTTGATCATTACAGCCAGTATAGATAGTGGGTGGCACTTGTATTCTCAAAATGTTCCGGAGGATGGTCCAATACCTACAACGATTAGTTTTGAAGAGGATAAAAATGCATATGCAATAGTGGGCACTATAACTGAAGGAAAAGGGCATGAGGAGTTTGATAATGTTTTTGAAATGAACATCAAGTACTTTGAAAATGAAGCGATTTTTAAACAACGTATAAAAGTCTTAACCCCAGATAAAATTACAGTTAACGGAATTTTGGAATTTATGGTTTGCGATGACAAAAGTTGTTTACCTCCAACTGAAGTAGACCTGGAATTTAACGTAGATAGTAATGCCAAAATAGGGAATGAAAAGATCACTCCTTCAAAACAATCTCAAGTAGAAAAAAAAGAAACCAAATCTCTTCAAATAATTAGCGAAACTATACCGGACAAAGAAATAAAAAGCCAGGAAAAAAAGCAAAAGAACAAAAGTTTGTGGACGCTTTTTATTCTTAGTTTTTTCGCTGGATTTGCAGCCTTGTTAACACCATGTGTATTTCCAATGATCCCTATGACCGTAAGCTTTTTCACCAAGCAAAGTAAAAATAAAGCTGTTGGCATACGCAATGCCATAGTTTTTGGGTTGGCGATCATTATTCTTTATGTTTTATTGGGAACTGTAGTTACTTCCATATTCGGAGCCGATTCTTTAAACGCTTTATCTACCAATGTCTGGTTCAATATTATTTTCTTTTTACTACTGGTGATTTTTGCTGTTTCCTTCTTAGGGGCATTTGAAATTACTTTACCCAGTTCATGGGGAACTAAAGTGGATGCTCAGGCAGATAGAGGCGGTTTTATTGGGATATTCTTTATGGCGCTGGCACTGGCGATAGTTTCATTTTCATGTACCGGACCAATTGTTGGAACTGCTTTGGTTGCTGCAGCCTCACAAGGTGGAATTGCTCCTGTGATTAGTATGTTTGGTTTTTCATTGGCAATTGCATTACCCTTTGCATTATTCGCTGCTTTTCCGGGTTGGTTGAATTCACTGCCAAAATCGGGAGGATGGTTAAATACAGTTAAGGTAACACTAGGGTTTTTGGAATTAGCTTTGGCTTTTAAATTTTTATCAAATGCCGATTTGGTTTTACAAACACATTTCCTCGAACGAGAGGTGTTTCTGGCAATATGGATCGCCATTTTTGGAGTTTTTGCATTATATTTATTTGGCAAAATAAAATTACCTCATGATTCTGATGTTCAACATATTTCGGTGGGAAGGCTGAGTTTAGGTTTGGTAGCTCTTACTTTTACTATTTATTTAGTTCCGGGCCTCTGGGGAGCTCCATTAAAATTGATCAGTGGTTTTCCTCCCCCAATGCATTATAGTGAATCGAATTACGGTGTAGGATTCACAAAGTTGAGTGATGGAAGTATGGGACCTGCAAGGGAAATACCGGATGGAGCACATTTGGGTCCTCATGATATTATTTCGTTTTTAGACTATGATAAAGGCATGGCCTATGCCAAGGAAGTTGATAAGCCGGTAATGATCGATTTTACAGGACATGCTTGTGTAAATTGCAGAAAAATGGAAGAAAGGGTGTGGTCGGACCCTAAAGTTTTACAGGTACTTAAAAATGATCTTGTTTTAATTTCTTTATATGTGGATGACAAGAGAAAACTACCTGAATATGAGCAATATACCTCTGAAACAACAGGAAGGAAAGTAAAAACTATAGGCAATAAATGGAGTGATTTCCAAATAAAGAAATACAAAGCCAATGCCCAACCTTACTATGTGTTATTGGATCATGACGGCAATAATTTAAACCCTTATTCGGCCTACAATCCTGATATTGAAGAATACCTGGATTGGTTGCAGGAAGGTATTTCCAGATTTAAAAAATAAACTCAGCTAATATGGGATGAAATGGCCTTTGATTGTCGCTTTACCGGCTTCCATAATCATACCCGGGAACATTCCTTTTTTGAGAATTTTTTAGGATTCAAAATTATTTTTTGGAATGATTATTGAATTCTCTATTTTCGAAAAATTATTTCATCAATTAAATATGAAAAAGTGCCTTCTTCCTATTCTTCTTTTACTAAGTATTGGCGCATTCGCCCAAGAAAGTATTCTTGAATTTAAAAAAGGAGAATATTTAAAATTTAAAATCAGTTATGGTTTGATAAATGCCGGTTTTGCATCATTGGAAATAAAGGATTCAATACTTAATAATGAAGCTGTTTTTCATGTTGTTGGAAGAGGGTGGACTACGGGAATGGTGCATTTTTTTTTCCCGGTGGAAGATGATTATCAAAGTTATTTCGATGAAAGAACAATTCAACCTCACCATTTTATAAGAAAAGTAAAAGAAGGTGGTTATACCATGAACAGAGAAATTTTCTTTAATTATGACAGTATCCAAGCTAAGGTTGTAGATCACAAAAGGGATACGATAAAATATTTTGAAATACATAAGGATATTCAAGACATGGTCTCGGCCCTGTATCTTCTTAGAACAAAAGATCTGACTGATCTAAAAGAAGGTGAAACTATTAGCATGGATATCTTTTTCGATGGAGAAATTAATAATTTCAAATTGAAACTCATAGGTAGAGAACAATTAAAAACTAAGTTTGGGAAGGTCAATACCTTAATTTTTAAACCCATTGTTCAGGTGGGTAGGGTGTTCAAGGAAAATGAAAGCGTTACGCTGTGGGTTACTGATGACAAGAACAAATTACCTCTTAAAATTAAAGCCTCTATACTCGTTGGCGCATTAAAAGCAGAATTAATTGAGTACAAAGGATTGGCAAATTCTTTTCCTGTCATTTTTAACTAAATTATAACTCTTGTTTTTCGTAAAATCAATAGATTTGCACAACGTTTAAACAAGATTATTTAAGTGAAAAATATATTAGTTATTCTTTTAGGATTAGTTGTTCTGCAATCCTGTAAAAAAAATACTGCTGATTTAACCGAGGTTATTGAAAAAGAAATAGAGATAAAACCAATAATAATTGAAGAGTTCGGTTATGTGCTTAATAATTATAAGGTTATAAAGGACACAATTAGAAGTGGTGAAAGTTTCGGGCAAATATTAGACAGATACCACGTTGACTACCCGGAAATATATAAAATTGCAGAAGCTGCTAAAGACACTTTTGATATTAGAAAGTTAATAGCCGGGAAACCCTATATGATCTTAGCTAAACAAGACAGTACCGAAAAAGCACAAGTTTTCATTTACCAACCGAATAAAGTAGAATATCTAATTGTTGATTTCACCGATTCTATTCAAACAACATTCGGAAGAAAAAAAGTTAAAACCATCATCAAAACAGCATCAGGTATCATAGAATCCTCTCTTTCAGAAGCGATTGAAAATCAAGACTTAAATTATATTCTCGCACTGGAAATGGCGGATATTTATGCCTGGACAATAGATTTTCATCACCTGCAAAAAGGAGATAGTTTTAAATTAATTTATGAAGAAAAATTTATTGACGATACAACTTCTGTAGGAACCGGAAACATTACAGCTGCTTATTTTGAGCATAAGAACGTCCCTATCTATGCATTTAATTTCATTACTGATTCTGTTAAAAAAGTAAATGACTATTATGACGAAAATGCAAAGACCCTAAGAAGGAAATTTTTAAAATCTCCTATTAAATTCAGTAGGGTCTCTTCCAGATATAATTTAAGAAGAAGGATAAAACACTACGGGTATAAAGTACGCCCTCATAAAGGCACTGATTTTGCTGCCAGCATTGGAACCCCAATCAGGAGCACAGCGAACGGTACGGTTACGGCATCTCGCTATAAAGGGGCGAATGGTAATTACGTAAAAATTAAACATAATAGTACCTACTCCACGCAGTATTTACATATGAAAAAAAGGGCGGTTAAAAAAGGTGACTACATAAAGCAAGGAGATATTATTGGATATGTTGGCATGACCGGGAGTACAGCCGGACCACATGTATGCTATAGATTTTGGAAAAATGGGAGGCAAGTCGATCCTTTTAGACAGAAATTACCTACAGCTGAACCGATTAAAGAAAGTTTGATCGATGATTATTTTATATTTATTGAACCATTAAGGAAGCAAATAGACAGCATTCCAACACAAGTGATCGAAACCGCTATCGTGCTTAATTAACCTACTGGATTTTCAATTGAACTATTTTGAAAGAACGATTTAAAGAAAAATTATGGCGCTAAAAAATATCAACCCGACCAAAACGAAGTCATGGAAACAACTAGAAGCTCATTTCGCGGAGATACAAAATGTAGAGATGAAAACGCTCTTTCAAAATGACAGCAATAGAAAATATGATTTTAGCCTGGCCTTCGATGAAATTGTTCTTGATTATTCAAAAAACAGAATCACAGATGAAACTTTAAATCTTTTACTTCAACTTGCTAAAGAATCGGAATTATCAGATGCCATAACCAAGTATTTCAACGGAGATAAAATTAATGCAACGGAAGAAAGATCTGTTCTGCATACTGCTTTACGAAATCAAAACAGCAATTCCATAAATGTAGATGGCGATGATGTGATGCCTGAAGTTAGAAAAGCATTAGAAAAAATAAAATATTTTAGCAACAATGTTATCAGCGGTTCTCATAAGGGATATAGCGGAAAAAAAATAACCGATATTGTAAATATTGGAATTGGTGGCTCTGATCTTGGACCGAGAATGGTGGTGGAGGCGCTGTACTATTACAAAAACCATCTTAATACTCATTTTGTTTCGAATATTGATGGAGATCATGTAAGTGAGATATTAAAAAACTTAGATCCCGAAACAACCCTTTTTGTAATTGTCTCAAAAACATTTACTACTCAAGAAACATTGACAAATGCCGAGACGATCAAAAATTGGTTTTTACAAAATGCTACAGAGAGTGATGTCAAACACAATTTTGTGGCTGTTTCTACCAACCTATCGAAGGTGAAAGAATTTGGTATTGCAGATGAAAATGTTTTCCCAATGTGGAATTGGGTGGGTGGAAGATATTCTCTTTGGAGTGCCGTAGGATTATCTATCAGCCTCTCCATTGGATATAATAATTTCGATGACTTTTTGAAAGGGGCCTTTGATATGGATGAACATTTCAGAAAGACTCCTTTTGAAAATAATTTACCCGTTGTTCTGGCCTTATTGAGTATATGGTACAATAATTTTTTCGGAACGGATTCTGAGGTGGTAATACCTTACTCACAATATTTAGAAAAGCTCCCTCCTTTTTTACAACAATTATCCATGGAAAGTAATGGTAAATCTGTAGATCGAGACGGAAATAAGGTGGATTATCAAACAGGTAACATTATTTGGGGAAACACTGGTACTAATGTGCAGCATGCATTTATGCAGTTGGTACATCAGGGAACCAAAATAATACCGGTCGATTTCATCGGCTTTGAAGAACCCTTACATGGTCTGGAAGATAATCATAAGAAGTTAATGGCTAACTATTATGGACAGGCAGAGGCGCTTTATAGTGGAAAAACTAAGGATGAAGTGCACCTCGACATGAAATTTAATGGTGTTACAGCTAAAATTAACCAACTATTACCATTTAAGGTTTTTGAAGGAAACAAGCCTTCAAACGCTCTTCTTATAAAAAAATTAACTCCTAAAAATCTTGGATCATTAATTGCCTTATACGAACATAAAACCCTTGTTCAAGGGGTGATTTGGAACATCTATAGTTTTGATCAATTCGGCGTAGAATTAGGAAAAGAATTGGCAAATAAATTTTTGGTTAAATAAATGTTAATGGATGTTAATATTATACTAAAAAAACCTTTATTTCTTAACCTGTGAAAGTTAAAATTATATTACTTTTGGGCAGTTTTTAACTCAAAATAATATAATGAAACAACTGTTAAACTTTTTAATGGTGGTAGGGCTTTTCCTTCTCTCTACTTCCATTTATGCACAATCGAAAATTGAAGGAACTGTACTTGACGAATCCGGTATCCTACCTGGAGCCAACGTTGTTGAAAAAGGTACAGCAAATGGAACTACTACAGATTTTGACGGACACTTTGAAATGGAAGTAAAAGGTACGGCTGAGATTGAAATTTCCTTTGTTGGTTATAAAACCAAAACAATTTTAATAACAAGTGACATTAACTTAGGTGAAATAGTCCTGGTAGTTGATGATAACGCTCTAGAAGAAATTTTTATTACAGGTACAGTGGATCTTGCTAAAGATCGTGAAACTCCGGTTGCCGTTTCCACGATTACCGCCATTGAAATCCGAAAAAATCTCGGAACACAAGAACTCCCGGAATTATTGAATAATACCCCTTCCGTTTATGCAACAAAACAAGGTGGTGGATTTGGTGATTCTCGTATCAATATTCGTGGTTTTGACCAAAGAAATACAGCGGTTATGATCAATGGGCAGCCTGTAAATGATATGGAAAATGGATGGGTGTACTGGTCAAACTGGG
>PVMK01128062.1_pt1 | contig 62363 bp, 57 predicted proteins | sample 1853481 | NCBI WGS metagenome assembly PVMK01 (sample SAMN08533507, study PRJNA380276) | Marine sediment metagenome, whole genome shotgun sequencing project.
CAGGTTGTCGTGCCGGAAATTTCAGCAGAGCGAGAGTGTATATGTGCCCAGGCTTTGAAAAACGCGATTATGACCGAAGCCAGCGCCATACCACCGGAAACTCAAAAAAAGCTTGAATTGCTGGTTGGCAAATATTTGAAGGAGTAAAAATTCGAATTCAAAAGGGACGATTGATTTCACAAAGTGGGTGTAGTTTTTCCTAACAGCTTAATCCAAATGGAATAATGGAACAATGGAATAATGGGGATATAAGCGGATAATGTCTTGATTTTTAATAGATGACTCAGGCCATTTAAGAGATACAAAGGCCGCGCTCTGTGAGCGCGGCCTTTGATCTTTTTATGATTTCGGATGTCAGCTTTTGCACCATGCATCAGAGCTCTGCCTGCTGGCACTGAGCCGCATTACGGCTTGTAATCCCAGCGCCTGAGGTGGCCTTTTCTCATCTGGTCTTTTTCTGCTGCGCTGGCCTTGAAGTTGTAGTTTTGTATGGCCCACTCCCATTCGCCATACACTGGATTTGGAAACACAATAAATTTTTTGCCCCACATATCCTTGATTTTATCGGTCTCGGCAAAACGGTCGTCAACCGATTTTTTCGCAAATACGCTGAGAAAATCATTGAGGTTGTCTCCCAGCAGAAGGGCAATCTCATAATCCTTTGCCACCATATCCCGGCGCGGCTGCTTGTTGCTGGTTTTGGTTTTCAGCAGAAGATGCTTTTTGTCCGCATAGGGGAAGCCCAGCGCTTTGAGGTTTTTTTCGGTACCTTCGTACCAGGCCATCTTCCGACTGCTGATATAAAAAGTTTCAACGCCTTTTTGCTTGGCGTAATTTAAAAACTCGACCGCACCCGGAACCGCCTTGGCTTTGGCTTCTGCTATCCAGGGGCCCCAGGTCTTGGAAGAGTATCCAAAATCATTGCCGATCAGCCACGCCTCATAATCAAAATTGTCAAGCACGGTTTCATCGATGTCGACAATAACGGCCACGGGTTTGGATCCCGAATAGGAGGCCAGAAAGACATCGAGGTTCATCCGGGCCAGGTTATAAGACTGATAACTCATGGCACGAACTTCAGCCGATGTCTGGATCCAAAGGGTGGCCATCACCATCTGCTCATTCAGGTCCTTCGTGGTATACGCACAACCGGCCATTAGACCCACGGCAACAAGAACAATTACGATCAAACTGAATTTTGCTTTGATTTTTTGCATCGAATCTCCTCCTTTTTTGGGGTGGGTGCCCATGGGGCATTATATAGGGACGCTCCGAAAGCATGCAATTCTAAAAGAACGGATGCCTTGAGCGCAGAAAACTTTCGCAAGACGGACGGTAAAAGCTGTTAAACAAGCAGTTGGCGCGTAACCTTGAACACCGGCAAAGATCAGAAAAATTCAGCACATTATATTCATAGATTTTAAATAATGCAATCAACTTTTGGTCGTTTTTGGACACATGTCTTGCGTAGGGGTAGTGACTTGCATTATGATATCAGAACACATCTCAAAAATGCATCTAACACTCAATAACTGCTTTTAGGTATCAGGAATAATTGGGTTTCAGGTTTCGGGTGTCAGGTGTCAGCCCAGCCGCTGGCCTGAAAAGCGGCCAGTTTGATCGAAAAAGAAATTTTGTAGTTTCATACGAGCTACATGGTATAGGGTATAAGGTTGAGGGCGCAGGGCGGATGCATGCGATCTAATCTGATTCTTTTCGTCCTCGTCCTCGTCCTCGTGAATCAGAATTTTATAAGGGACGAGCACGAGGACGAGGACGACGACGAAGGCGATAGCTGCCGCGCCGTCTTGTCGCGCCGAAGTACTACGAAGGCGGAAGCCAAAGAGCCAAGACGACTAATCTGACTTCTGTCCTCTGAAGATCTGACCCCTGAACACTGAAACCTGAAACCATTAAGAAGGGATCTTTATTTTCGATGATCAAGCGCGTCATCCTGATCGTCATGGACAGTGTCGGCGTAGGCTATCTCCCGGATGCGGAGCGGTTCAATGATGACCGAACCGATACCCTGCTCCATATTTACCAGCAAACCGGTAAACTGGACATCCCCAACCTTTGTGCTTTAGGCCTGGGAAAAATTTCAGCGGTCGGCTGTAAAACACAAGAAATCGTCGGCTGTTACGGAAAGATGGGCGAGCAATCGCCCGGCAAGGATACGACAACGGGTCATTGGGAGATCGCCGGCCTTGTGCTGGATTCTGCTTTTCCCACCTATCCGAATGGATTTCCTTTGGACATCATTGAAGCATTTGAAAAAAAGATCGGCAAAAAGATTCTGGGGAACTATCCGAGATCCGGGACGAAAATTATAGAAGAACTCGGAGAAAAACATCTAAAAACCGGCCGGCCTATTGTCTATACCTCGGCTGATTCGGTGTTTCAGATTGCAGCGCACGAAGACATTATCCCTTTAGAAAATCTTTATGAATACTGCCGAATCGCCAGAAGTATTTTAAGCGGTCAGCATGCGGTCGGCCGGGTGATCGCCAGACCTTTTATGGGAACTCCCGGAAAATTTGAAAGGCACAATGCCGCCCGCAAGGATTTTTCGGAAACACCGCCGGCCGAAACCCTGCTGGATCTTTTGGAAAAAAGGTTTGTCACCGTCGGTATCGGGAAAATCGGAGATCTTTTCGGGCACCGGGGGCTCAGCGCTGAAATTCATACCCACAGTAACGAAGATGGTGTGGATCGTACGCTGGTGTCCATGGAAAAGTATCGAAAAAAAAAGGGTTTGATCTTTGTCAACCTGGTGGATTTTGATATGCTGTACGGACACCGCCGAAATGTGGCAGGTTATGCCGAGGCGCTTGAAGCTTTTGATCGCCGTATCCCTCAGATGCTGCAAGCGATGTCGCCGGAAGACCTGCTTATGATTACAGCGGATCACGGCTGCGATCCGAGCCATAATGTGCACACGGATCATACGAGAGAATACGTGCCATTGCTGGTTTATGGAAAAGCGATAAAAAAAGATATAGACCTTGGGATACGCTCGACATTTGCCGACTGCGGACAGACCATTGCCGATATTCTGGGTGCGGGGAAACTCGCTTCCGGGAAAAGTTTCAAAAGGGATATACTGTATGAATAAAAAGGTCATTGAAGCCTTTACCGCATTAAAACACCATATTGACGAGCCGCCACAAATTGGAATCATTCTGGGCAGCGGGCTCGGCGGGCTGGTTGATGAGATTGAAAATTCAGTCAGCGTCAGGTTTGAGGACATACCCAATTTCCCGCTATCTTCAGTCGATGGTCATCGGGGAGAAGTATTATTCGGCAACCTTTGCGGTGTAAGTCTTTTCGCACTTTCAGGAAGACTCCACTACTATGAGGGGCACACCATGCAGCAGGTCGTGTTTCCGATCCGGGTGATGGCCGCATTTGATGTCAAAACCGTTATTGTTACCAGTTCCGTCGGAGCTGTTAATGCGTCTTACAAACCCGGAGATATTGTGGCCATCCTCGATCACATCAATCTGATAGGCGACAACCCATTAAAGGGAACCAATGATTTTGTGGATCTGACAGAGGCCTACAGCAGTGAACTCAGAAATCTGGCCCAAAAAATAGCTGACCGTCAAGGCATCACGCTGCACTCAGGAGTATATGCTGCTTATAGCGGACCGTCTTATGAAACCCCTGCCGAGATCAGAGCGATGCGCACCATGGGGGTCGACATGGTGGGCATGTCCACCGCTCCGGAAGTGATTCAGGCCAACAGCCTGGGAATGAAGGTTCTCGGGCTTTCCATGATCACCAATATGGCGGCCGGCATGAGCGCGAAACCGCTTTCACATCAAGACGTCATTAAAACCTCAAAAAAGGCCTCGGCAAAATTTAGCGCCCTGGTGAAGGGAATTCTCGAACAGCTGAAGCAGTGAAAGTATAAAGAAATTGAATGGATTCTGTTTTTAATTTTTTAAATTTGACAGGATTTACAGGATTATTTTTGTTTTCATCACTTTCCGGAAGAAAGTGATGAAGCAACATATCCAATTGATCCTGTTGATCCTATCTAAAAATGTGATTAAATAGAATCCATTCCGAATTCTGACTCACAAATTTTTGTGAGGAGCCAAATGATATGAACGTATACGAACTCATCAAGAAGAAGAGAGACGGTCTTGAACTTTCCAGAGAAGAGATCGATTTTCTGATCAATGGATTTGTCAACGGCCGGATTCCCGATTATCAGATGACGGCATTTTTAATGGCGGTGTATTTTAGAAACATGAGCACCCGTGAGAGTTGCGATCTGACCATGGCCATGGTGGAATCCGGGGAAACCGTCGATTTATCTGAAATCAACGGCTTTAATATCGATAAACACTCAACCGGCGGTGTCGGAGACACGACAACCCTTGTGCTGGCTCCTCTGGTGGCGGCCAGTGGTGGGATTGTCGCTAAAATGAGCGGTCGTGAGCTGGGTCATACCGGCGGCACGGTGGATAAACTGGAATCCATTCCGGGGATGCAGGTTGAACTTGCGAAGGATAAATTTGTAGAAATTGTCAACGACATTCATGTCAGCCTGATCGCCCAGACAACCAACCTGGCGCCGGCCGACAAGCAAATCTATGCTTTGCGAAACGTGACGGCAACTATAGATTCTATCCCGCTGATCGCCAGTTCCATCATGAGCAAAAAACTGGCGGCCGGCGCCGATGGGATCGTTCTGGATGTCAAAACCGGTGCGGGTGCCTTCATGCAAAAATACGAAGATGCCGTTGAACTGGCAAAAACCATGGTGTATATCGGCGAATGCGCGGGCAAAAAGGTCGTGGCCCTGATTACGGGCATGGAGCAACCCCTGGGAAACGCCATCGGAAACGCCATCGAGATAAAAGAAGCCATTGAGACCCTTAACGGCAAAGGGCCCCAGGATCTGGTGGATCTGGTGCTGGAGCTGGGCAGCATGATGCTTGTCGTTGCGGGCATTGAATCATCTTCCTCCGCGGCGCACCGAACGCTGGAGAAAAATATTGCGCAAAAAAAGGGCCTGGAAAAACTGGCCGAACTTATCGAAGCCCAGGGCGGCAACCCTGAAGTGATCGAAAATCTCGATTTACTGCCGCAGCCTAAAACCAAAATCGAGATCAACGCCGAGGTTGCGGGTTTTATCGAGAAGATTAATGCCCTGGAAGTCGGGATGGCTTCCAGAATACTGGGCGCCGGCCGAAAAACCAAGACGGAGCCCATCGATCTTTCGATTGGTATTTTGCTAAAAAAGAAGGTCGGCGACCGTGTTGATAAGGGCGAACCGCTGGCTGTTTTTTACTCAGACGGTGACAAACAGAAGATCGATCCGGCCAAAGCCAAATTTTTAAGTGCCTATACCATCGGAGACCGGCAGAGTGATCCGCCCAGGCTATTCTATGCAAGGGTCTCTGCAAATAATGTGCAAGAATTCAACCCATCATGACAGACCGCCAAAAACAATTCGAAAAAGCGCTGAACGAATTTCCGGAACCCGTCCGGCAAATCCTGCAAACCATTCCCCGGCAGGCCGGCAAGCTTTCCGCCCTGCAGTGCACTGAGCTGATGAAGAATCTGGGGATCGATCCGGAAGAACTCATGACCCGCCTGCTCCCGCTGGCAAAAATATATGCGGTCGTGCCGGTTTCCCGGTTTCAGGTCGGCGCGGTGGCCATGGCTGTTTCACGGAGTCATGACGACCGATTCGATCTTTTCATGGGGGCCAACCTGGAATTTATGCATCAGCCCCTGAATCAGACGATTCACGCCGAGCAGTCGGCGACCTTGCAGGCCTGGCATCAAGGCGCCCGATATCTGCAGGCAATCGCCACTTCCGAAGCACCCTGCGGACACTGCCGGCAATTTCTCTATGAGTTTAAAAAAAATGCGGATTTGATGGTTATTACCCCGGACGGTAAAAATCTAGCCTATCGCAGGACAGCGCTTTCAGATCTTTTACCCGAAGCATTCGGTCCGTTGGATCTGGGTAAGCGCAGCGGCTTGATGTCGCCTGCACCGCAAGATCGCAAACTGCGGTTGAAAGCTGCCGCTAAAGACCGGACCGTTGCCCAGGCCCTGTTGGCGGCCGAAAAATCATATGCGCCCTATACCCAAAATTTTGCGGGCTGCGCGCTTCAGACTAAAACCGGAGAAATTTTCAGCGGGCGGTATGCAGAATCCGCTGCCTACAACCCAAGCCTGCCACCGCTTCAATCAGCCGTTTTATGTATGAATATGGCCACCCTTGAGCAACAGCAATCCATTCAACGCGCGGTTTTGGTAGAAAAACCCACCGCGGTAAGCCAGCGTAACGCTACTGAACTGCTCCTGGGATCGTGGGCACCCGGGGTCGGGCTGGAATACTATGAAATCAAGTAAACCTTCTGTCATGTCCCACAAATATGTTACAAAAGTCGTAATGACTATGGTTTCAGGTGTCAGGGTTCAGGTGTCAGGAAGATACAGAGGACAGAGCACAGAAAACAGATGACAAAGAGCGGACTGTTTCTGCTTTCTGTCATCTGACGTCTGTCATCTGTCATCTGTTATCTGACACCCGACACCTTTATTTTTGAAAAAGAAGATTGATAAAATCAATCCGTGTTTTGTAAATTACTTGCGAGACGCAACACAAGGAGGGAAGATGACAGATGCAACCCTAACTGCTGCGGACATGGCCCAATACATCGATCACACCTTGCTAAAGCCGGAAGCCACATTTGACGCGCTGGCCAAGCTGGGTGCCGAGGCCATATCCTACGGCTTTAAGGCCGTATGTGTCAATTCGGGAAATATTGCCTATATCGCCGGCAAACTCCAGGGCAGCAGCGTGGCGGTCTGTACGGTGGTGGGGTTTCCGCTGGGTGCTATGCAGACGCGTGCTAAAGCGTTTGAAGCCCAAAATGCCGTTGCCGAAGGCGCCACCGAATTGGACATGGTGCTCAACATCGGCGCCTTGAAAAGCGGTGATCTGAAAACCGTTGAGGCCGACATCCAGGCCGTGCGTCAGGCTGCTGAAAGACCGATTGTGCTGAAGGTCATCATCGAAACCTGCCTGCTGACAGAAGAAGAAAAAATTAAGGCCTGTGAAATCACCAAAAAAGCAGGTGCGGATTTTGTCAAAACCAGTACGGGCTTTGCGGGCGGGGGCGCTACAATGGAAGACGTTGCCTTAATGCGCGAGGTTGTCGGCCCGGAAATGGGGGTAAAGGCCAGCGGCGGGATTAAGGACTGGGCTACGGCGCTGACGATGATCAGAGCGGGTGCTACCCGGCTGGGCACCAGCTCGGGAGTGGGGATTGTTGAAAATGCTCCGGATTAAAAAAATCGGATTTATCGGCCTGGGCCAAATGGGAAAATGGATGGCGTCGAATCTGGTGAAATGCGGATTTGACCTTAGCGTTTTCGATACAAGCGCAGAGGCGGTGGCGTTTCTCGCAAAGCATGGTGCCGCTCGGACAAAGTCTCCTGCTGAACTTGCAAAACGCGTGGATTTGATCATCTTGAGCTTACCGAATTCCGATGTGGTAGAAGAGGTAGTTTGCGGCGAGGATGGAATCCTGCAGGGCGCGAAGCCCGGGCAGATCCTGATCGATTGCGGGACTGCCGGGTATTTATGGACCCGGGAATTCTCTGAATCTTTACAGAAACACGGACTGCGCTTTGCGGACGCGCCGGTTACCGGACTCGAGCAAAGGGCTAAAGACGCCACGCTCACCATTATGTTTGGTGGCACACAAGACCTGCTTCAGGAAATTCGACCGCTGCTGGAGGCCATGGGAAGCAATATCGTTCACATGGGAGATATCGGCAGCGGTCAGCTTGCCAAAATGATCAATAATATTCTGTATAACGCCAACATTGCTGCGCTGGCCGAGGTCTTACCCATGGCCGTCAAGCTCGGCCTGGACCCCGAAAAGGTCGCTGAGGTTGTCAATGCTGGTTCCGGTCAAAGCTTTGCATCAAAATTTTTCATCCCCAACATGCTCGAGGATTGTTTTGACCGCAGTTACAGTCTGAATAACGCTTATAAAGATATGGCCAATGCCGCCGAAATTTCGGGGCATTACAAAATTCCGCTTCCCATGGTCCACACGGCGATGACGACCTACCAGAAAGCCCTGTCGCTGGGTCTGGGCGAAGAGGACAAAGGCGCCATGATCAAAGTCTTCGAAAACAAACTGGGGGTGGCCTTTCGAAAGAAAAGATAATAATTAAAATAGATAAGGTAGACATAATGGATAAACTGATCATCACGGTTGCACTGACCGGAAATGTACCCACCCAACAAATGAATCCCAACCTGCCGGCAACCGCGGATGAAATTGCCGCGGACGTGCGTCGTTGCGCCGATGCCGGTGCGGTTGTCTTTCATGTGCATGCCCGCGACAAAGATCAAAAACCGACCCTTGATAGCGACGTATTCAAAGCGAACGCCCGGCGCATTAAAAAGAGCGCACCCGAGGTCATCATACAGCTTTCCACCGGCGGCCGGGCCGGTAAAGACTGGGAGGCCAGAGCGAATCCCGTCAGGCTCCTGCCGGAGATGGCATCTTTTACGACCGGATCCAACAACCTGCCGGGAATCATCTATGAAAACTCGCCGCAGTTTATCGAATTTCTGGCCGGAGTATTCAAAGAAACCGGCGTCAAGCCTGAGATCGAAGTGTTTGAAGCCGGTATGATCAGCAATGCCGTCTACCTGCAAAACAAGGGCTTCATCGAGCCTCCGCTGCATTTCGACTTTGTCTTGGGAGCACCGGGTTCAATGGCGGGCACGGTTAGAAATCTGGTGTTTTTATCGGAAAGTATCCCGGCCGGTTCCACCTGGACAGTGGCCGGCATCGGCAAAGCCGAAATCCCCCTGGCGGTTGCGGCGATTGCGATGGGCGGGCATGTCCGTGTGGGGCTGGAGGACAACCTCTACATGCCGGACGGATCCCCGGCTTCGAATTCCAAACTCGTGGAAAAAGTTGTAGCGATTGCAAAAGAAATCGGCCGCGAAATTGCCGGTCCCGAAGAAACCCGTACCCTCCTATCTCTGAACCCTCAATTCAAAGACCGAATTTTAACTTAAAAGATTCTCATCTATTTTCATGCAAAATTCAGGTACTAACATCTGATACGTTTTAAGCCTTAAAATATTGTGGATCAAGGCATTCCACAATTTGGGTCAGGTCCAAATTTATTCTATTAACCGACCGAATTCACAATAAAATAGTACGAAACGAATTCCATATCAGGAAGGTGCCAGATAACGATTGCCGTTCAATTATATTTGTCTTTTTATAAAATGGCAAAACGGCTATCCGATAAGCGGGTTGCGAACATTAAGGCCTGGAAAGCGCGTGAAGTCGCGGTCGGCTGTCCACAGCTCTTTCACCGCCTGCAGTTCACACAAAGCGGCAATCCGGGCATCGTGGATCTGCCCGCCGGCAACGCGCCCTGCTTTGACAAGCCTGCGAAACTGCGGCCAGTAACCTTCTGATTCCAACAGCAAAATAAGGCTGGGTGATTCAATCCATGCTTCCACCTGATCAATAGCGGCAGAAAGGGGCGTTGGTGGAGAAAATATTTTAGGATGGGTTGTGATGGCTAAAAATTCGTGGATACATGGCCAAGGAATTGCCCAGGGAGAACGACCCTCAGCCACCTCGAGGATACTTTCATAAGCTTTTTCATGAAATGGAGAATCTTCGCGATGGGCGTACACCAGAATATTGGTATCGACTGCTATCATCCGCCGCGACCCTCGTAGGACATTTCACGAATTTTTTCCCAGGAAGCACCGAGTGCTTCCGGTTGAAGGCCATTGCCCTTGAAGGTTGCCTTCCGGAGCCGAAATACACGTTTCTTTTTCCGTTCGTCAATGGTGCGCCGCAGACCTTCCTCAATCAGAGCCTTAATGGTTGTCCGCTCCTGGTTTGCAATATTACGAGCCTCTTCTAATAGCGAATCAGGTATATGTACGGTTGTTTTCATACATCAATATGTATAATAATATATTGTTGTATGTCAACATTAATTTTCATGCAAGATTCAGGTATCATCTTACCTGTAAGATCATATTGGACCAAAGGCCAATATCCTTTGGGTTAAGGTCCAATTGATCCGATATTCCCACAACGTTATCTTCCCTTTTAAAAGCCCACAAAATAACGGTTTTTATTTGTACTTAAATTGAGCGTTTCATAATCCAGCCATATAACCCTATTTAAAATGGATGGAGCCCCCTATTGGATCAAAAAGACACCACCGTATTTGTTGTAGATGACGATGAGTCTGTTCGCAGAGCCTTAAAGAGATTGATCAAAGTCGCCGGATTCAAAGCAAAAACATCCGGCTCGGCCCGTGAGTTCATAGATTCAGGGCATTACCAGAGCACCGGAGTCCTTGTTCTCGATGTGCGCATGCCGGGGATGAGCGGCCTGGAACTGCAGAAATATCTAACGAATTCCGGTTCGGATATACCCATCATTTTTATTACGGCCCATGATGATAGCCAACCGCGTCATATGGCATTGGAAGCGAATGCGATAGACTTTCTAAAGAAACCCTTTGAAGGTCAGACCTTGCTTGATGCCATCCAGCGAGCCTTAAACAGTTACTCATCGCCGCAGGGCTGTCAGGCATATTGTTCATTGATTTGCATTATGGCAGAAGGTAATACTATAAGTGGCTTCAAAACCCTATCTAATCCGCCTGCGGAATAGCTGCGTTGTCCCGCAGATTGAAATGCTCATACGCCAGAATGTGTGGCGGACTGCGCTTTTTCGTCGGCTCTACGGGCCGGAGGTCAAAACCCATTATAGCGCTAAAGCTTCACTGCGTGCCCAACATTCCAATTGGGGCGAAGCCCCTAACTTGTGATTAAGGAGGGCAATAGATATGAAAAAAAGAAATATTTATTTTATCGGTTTGGTATTTCTGATGATGGCGTTGGGTGGCAGCATTCCCATTTTTGCAGCCGAAGAAACCTCCACGATGATGTGCGATGAGGGCGTCGTGAACATCGGGGATGCAGATGTTGATGTCCAGGATAAATGTGGCCAGCCCAATAGCCAGTCGATGAACGAGTGGGTCTATAATTTTGGGCCGTCGCAACCCGTTTATAAAGTGATATTTAAAGACGGTAAAGTCGAGCGTATCCTGGAGGATGAGGGGAGCTAATAACAACAAAGGAGGCTGACATGAGTCGAAAAATGATTTTAACGCTATTCATAATCGCTTTTATTTTTATATTCGTTACTCAGCCGAATGTGATGGCCCTGGACGATACGTCATCGCTGCAGTGCGATGGCGGTATTGTTGCTCCGGGCGATTCGGCAGACAGCGTCAAAGAAAAATGTGGGGAGCCCCAGCAAGTGTTAACGCCTGACCCACAGGAACCGGTCAAGTGGGTTTATGATTTAGGAGGCACCTATTATGTGAGCATCGTAAACGGCAAAGTCGAGCGAATTCAAGTGGGAGAATAAGATTGATCCAATTGATTGACGAGCACATCATTTTTTCTATACGTTTCTGATATGGTATCACACAAATATTCGTTTGAACTCAAAAGCGATTTGTCCGAACTTGAAACCTTATGCCAACAGTTGAATAAATTGGGTCATGTCACCGGGCTATCGGAAGCTTGCATAACAGATGTTAATATCTGTTTAGATGAACTGTTCACCAATATCGTCTCTTATGGTTTTACAGACGATTTGGAGCATATAATTAGGTTCACAATTAATGTGGATAACAATGTGCTGACTTTAAATATTGAAGACGAAGGGATACCTTTTAATCCACTTGAAAAGAAAGACCCAGAAATCCCTGCTGATCTTATTGATGTCAGAATCGGGGGGTCTCGGAATTCATATTGTCAGAAAACTAATGGATGATATTAGCTATAAAAGAAAGCGAGGTAAGAATAAGTTGACACTGAAAAAATTTATCTAAACAAACGAACTAAGGATTTAAAAATGGAAATTACGCACAGGGTGGAAAATGAAATTCTGATTATTACAATCAAGGGACGGCTAGATGCGGCAACGGCGCCAATAGCTGATGAAACCATCAAAAAAACGCTGGAGGAAAACACCAACCGCCTGCTCTTTGATTTAGAAGATCTGGAATATCTTAGCAGTGGCGGATTGCGCGTTATTCTGAGTGCTGCCAAAGAAATCAGACGCAGAGAAGGCAAAGTGGCGCTCACCAGCTTAACTCAATACGTTTATGAAATTTTTGAGGTCAGTGGTTTCACAGCAATGATTCCCATCAAAGAGACTGTTGAAGAAGGCCTTAAAGATCTCGCATTGTAAGAAAGCAGGATAAATATCACCAAAACGCGTGCGAGATGTTGCGGAAATGGGAGATGTCACAACGCTAAATGCCATCGCAGAGGAAATTAAGACGCACTCAGATTCCGGCGTGCCCCCCAGCAAACAGATTGTTCAAAAGCACGCTGAGTGGTCATCGGATATCAACGATGATGAGAGCGGTTAGAATTTCAAGGGCTGCTCTACGTTACACGATCGCATTTGGTCAACAGTTCCTTTGGCAAAACCGACGACATCCGCCTGGAGGTCTGCATCTGGCCCTCCATACTGGAACAAGGCGACACGGCTTGGGCCAACGCCATCCGGTTCCGAAAAGTCACGATTCAAGCTTTCCTGGCAAACCATCGAAGCGGCTTCTTTCGCTCTTTCCGGATGTCCCTTGAGATCAAGGCATATCTGTACCGGGTGAACACATACAATATCATCCCGGGCTGATGATCCATGGAAAACGCCTTTATCGTTGGGAACAACCAGCCAGGTGTTGGCGCCGCGATCGTCCTCTCGGAAATGAAGCAGATCGAAAAGATTCTTTCCGGGCGGATCGGCCAAAAAAAGAGTGGCCAAGCGGAACTTGGCAAAATGGGTGTACTGCCAGGCTCCGGCCAATCCAGTTGCCGCGTAATCGATTTGTTGCTCAGCCAGGGTCTGGGACATCCGTTTAAGGAGTTCCTCGCCCGATCTGGCAGCAATGTGTCCTTTGATGATTTGATGCTTGGAAAAATCGTAAGTCTCAAGCCAGGCATCAAGAAGCTGATCCGGATCCGACGGTCTCAAAGACCCTTGATCATCTCTATCGATCAGGTTGAGTTCTTCCAGTCTGCGGACAATTCTGCTGGTATGACCCTCATCCAGACCCGTGATCTGTGAAAGCTCGCGCTGATTGTAACTTTTTCCCGGCTCAATGAGCAGTTGTCGCGCAATTCGAGCACTTTTAGGTGCAAATACATTGGCCGGCCTGCCAACGTTTTTAAAGCGGTTCGGATGGCCTTCGACATGAATCAAGAGCCCTGGCGCTTTGATGTGAGCATTTCCCGAAAGATCAATCCAGGACAAATCGTGATCCTGGCAAAAATCCATCCCTGATTTACCCATGTAAGGCATTACGATCAAAGGAATGGCATCCTTTTTAAAGGAATCCTTGATTTCCGAGATCTGCCGCAAGGCCATAAGCAATGGCGCTCTTGCAGCTGTGCTTTTACACTCCACCAGGAAATGGTACCCGGAAGCTTTCACTAAAAAGCCCGGGCCGATTTTATCCTCTTGGGGAACAACATTCACATCGCTGCCCGGTAACTCAAGAAAGCTTGCGAGAATGCCGGGGACTTCCGCCATGGCTTGTTTTTCAATTGAACCTTTCATGTTCCAGAAAAATGTTTTGCTGCTTGTTTAAACAACCGTACTTGCAAGCTTTTGCAATTTAGTTATTTTGTGCAAGTTTTTTTGGCATGAGATCGAGATCTCTAAATTTTGATTTCAGGAAAAAACGGATAATGATTTTGCACGGCTGAATACAGCAATGAAAGCTATAAACCGGCAAAAGCCTCGCAGGCGCTATTCCCCTGTCTATCATCTTCCTAAATTGCATGGTACATCTTGCAATTCAAAAGAAAAATAAGGTTTCTGGATTACGTATAGCGGCTATTAAGATAAAAAACCCTTAGACGGTAGATTACAATTGCGAATCAAAAACTCAATCATACGGTTTAAGTTGGCTCAATTATGCTCGACCGTTATTTTGTATGCGATTTAGAAGTGAAATATAGGCTTGATAAACGGTCTATCAAAACGATTAACCAATAATCCCGAATTGAGTCATTAACTCAATCGAATACCAGAAGCTATCTCAAAAATAGTAGATTACGTTCAAGGGCAAGGCGCCAACCGATTCAAAAGCAGAGCATACACGTTAGTATTCGAGCATTTTGAATCGGTTGGCAACACAGCCCTTGGGCGTTAGATGCATTTTTGAGATAGCTTCTATTCTTTGATGTAGGGGATGCCAATGGCGGCCGGCGGGGTTGCGCGGCCGATGGCGCTGGTCAGAACAAAGATGGTCAGCACGTAGGGGATCATGTCGATAAATTGCGACGGCACTACTTTGGGCAGATAGGGTTTGAGAGCTTCGCCAATAAAATTCAAAAGGATCAGTTGATCACATTATGCCTTGGAAGCACCGGTCGCTATCATGAGCCCGATCTCCTCCCTTTTTGCTTCACTACCTTCAAACATGCCGACTATTCTACCTTTAGACATTACAGCAATCCGATCACTCAGTGCCATTATCTCGTCTAAATCTTCAGATACAAAGAAAATGGAGGAACCTGATTCTCGTAACTGCATGAATAGTTCCCATGTATGATCGATGGCTTTTGCATCGAGCCCCTGGGTGGGATAAACGGCCACAAGGCATTTCGGCATCCTCCACGTCTCGCGACCCAATATGAGGCGCTGAATGTTTCCTCCAGAAAGTATTCGTGTCTGGGACTTCCAAAGATCGGAAACAAGCGCCCCGGATCTGGACACGATCTCTTTTGCGTGCTTTGTTATATGGGATATGTTTAGAAAGGATCCTTTTGAAAATGGAGAAACCCTGATGTCCTTCAAAACGACGTTCTCCGCGACTTTCATGGGCTCAATCACACCCATTTCGCGTCTTTTCTCTGGTATATGCGCCACACCAGCCCTTATTATTTCCCCCGGCGTATGGTTTGTATAATCCTTTCCGTGAATGATCACCTGGCCTTTCGTGGCCCTCTTCAGTCCTGTGATGACCTGGGCCAGATCGTTCTGGCCATTTCCAGAGATCCCTGCAAAACCCAATATTTCACCTTCCCTGATGGAAAAGGAGACACCCTGTAGTGCGGGTTCATCACCTACAGCCAGGGCTTCAAGGTTCTTGACCTCCAACACGATCTTAGTGGATTTGACCGGTTTTCTTTCAAGATGGACCGGGGTGTGCTCACCAAACATGAGCTTTACCAATTCTGTCTTATCCATTTTGGCAGTCTCTGTGGTCCCCAAAGTCTTACCGAGACGCAGAACTGTGACACGATCGCCTACTTCCAGGGCCTCTTCGATCTTATGTGTAATGAAAAGGATCCCATACCCCATCTCTGCCATGCTGTTCAGGGCCTCAAACAGGTGTTCGGCATCCGCAGAGATAAGCGAAGTTGGCTCGTCAAGAATCAGGATTTCCGGGTCATGGTAAAGTACCTTTATGATTTCCGCTCTCTGCTGCTCTCCTACAGAAAGGTCTTCTACTCGGGCTAAAGGATCAATGTGCAGTTTGTACTTCTGTGACAGCTCCCGTACCCTAGCTTCCACTTCGGGGATGGGGAAGGAGAGGTCGGATGTGGGGAGCCCCAGTGCAATGTTTTGTGCCACCGTAAAGGGTTTCACCAGCGCTAACTCCTGGTGAACCATACCGATGCCATGTCTGATGGCATCTCTCGGTGACTTCAGTGTCACCGGTTTACCTTTCACATACAGCTGGCCTTCTGATAGCAAATAGAATCCTGAAAGACAGTTTGCGATGACGGTCTTTCCAGCTCCATTTTCTCCCAGCAGCGTGTGGATTTCACCCGCCCTGATATCAAGATCTATATGATCGAGTATGAGATGCTCCCATACGCCCGGAAAACCTTTACAAAGGTTTTTCCCCCTGAGGATTATGTCACCCTTACCTTCCACTAGATCTCTTTTTCCTCCTATATACTTGTGTCTTATTCACGCTCATAGGGAATACCCATGGCTGCGGGAAAACGAACTCGTCCAATGACCCCCGCTACGACGAGTAAAGTAACAACATAGGGTGCCATAGACACGAACTGCCAGGGGATGACTTGTTGAATAGCCGGCATTGTCGAGACCCATACGGCAAGGGTTTCAAAGAAGCCGAATATGAACCCGCCGAGCAATGCCAACAGTGGATTTAATCCGCTGAATACAACAGTGGCCAAAGCGATAAATCCTCTACCGGCAGATATCTCCTTTGTTACCGATCCTATCCAGTCCACGCTAATATAGGCCCCGGCCAATCCCGCAAGAGATGCTCCCGCAGCGGTTGAGAACAAACGGAGAAGATGTATTTTGATTCCTGACACGTCCGCAGCTTGAGGGTTCTCGCCTACTGCCCTTATCTTCAGGCCAAGCTTTGTTCTAAAAAGCAAAATATATGTGAGAATCGGCAGCACAATTGCCACGATGATCATTGGACTAAAATCTCCGACAGGGGTGGAAATATTAACCATCATGCTTTCTTCAGCTACAGCGTGGTGTCCGGGTACGCCCAAGTGAATCAGCCAGAACGTCACCAATCCGGCGGCAAAAAGATTGATTCCCACTCCGGCGATGAGTTGTACCCCTTTGAAATAGGTGCATACCGACCCAAAGACTAAGCCAATTGTAAACCCTGTCCCCATGCCTACAATAAGACCAAAAATAGGCCCTCCTGCTTCTGCTCCGAGAGCGCCCGTCATAGCGCCCAAAAGGATTATCCCTTCAAGGCCGATATTGAACAATCCAGATGATTCTCCTACCACTTCACCTGTACTAGCAAGGGTAATAGGAACCATGGCATGCAGAGATCCTAAAAAGATTCCCCACAGATACCCAAGATTCATAATTGTCTCCCTTCCTTATTTTGTGACCGCTTGAATCGAAAAGTGAGGGGGATCCTTACCTTCCGCAAAAAAGAAAACAACCGTATCAACTCGGGGATAGCCAAGAAGAGAACGACAGTTCCTTCAACGACACGGACCATCTCCAGAGGGACCTGAGAAAAGAGCTGCATCATTCTCCCGCCTGCCAAAAGCCCTCCAAAGAAAATGGCGGCAAAGATAATCCCAATAGGATGGTTTCTTCCTATCATGGCTACTGCCAAGCCTTCAAAGCCCAGTCCTCTGATGGCAGGCATACCGCTGTAAATAGCATAAGTAGGTGGACGACCCATTACATGAACAGCGCCCGCCAGGCCGGCTGTGAGCCCTCCGGTGATGAAAACAAAGAGAATAATCTTCCATTTCTCAATACCTGCGTAGGTGGCTGCCATGGGGTTATATCCCATTGCACGGATGTCAAAACCTATGACCGTACGCCACAAAAGAAGGTAGATAACAACGGCGGCAAAAAGAGAAACAAAGATCCCGCAGCTGAGGCTCGTTCCCGGCACCAGTAAAGGGAAACGAACAGACGCGGCAATGCTTATTGTTTTCTCAGCCCTCAGGGGATCAACCAGGATTTTGGCAATAAGATAAAAGGCAAGAAACTGAGATATCCAGTTCAGCATTATGGTTGAAATGACCTCGTGAACGCCTCTCGCAGCCTTTAGAATGGCTACCGGTAGACTCCAGATTGCCCCCGCAAGAACTGCGAAAATGATACTCAAGGCAATACCCATGCCAGAAGGGAGATGAAAAAGGCTGACAGTAACCGCAGCCAAAGCTCCTAAATAGAGTTGCCCTTCCGCTCCGATATTAAACATCCCACCCCGAAATCCAATGGCAAAGGTAAGCGCAGTGAGAATGAGAGGAGTCGCATTGGCGAGGGATTCTGAAAAACTATATAGATCGCCGAAGGCACCGCTGAACAGTGCCGTATAGGCAGAAATCGAATCATAACCGTACAATATCATGATGAGCGCGCCGACAGCAAATCCGATTACACCAGCGACCACTGTTTTTTTCAGCTCTTCGATTCTTCCGGAAAATCCCATCTCTCTCTCTTGCATACACGGTCCTCCCCTTAAAACCGCGAGAAAAAAATAGGGGGAGAGAGCAGTTTTGCTGCTATCCCCCCTCTTGGTGCCGTTAATCTACCTTTTCAGAGGATATTTTGACCTCACAGCTTTCATTTCCTCAAGGGTGTTGGCATTTGGCACAGAGATCTTTCCAGAAATAATCTGTTTTTCCAGGTCGACAACAGCGTCCCAGATCCAAGAAGGAATCTGGGCGCGCATATTTTTCCAGTTAGAAACGATATCAGCCTTGTCCTGTGCAGTAATCTTTCCGGAACCGATGCCAAACTCCATGAAGTCAAGAAGGTCGGGATCTTTGCTCATGGCAACTCCCTGGACATCAAGTCCCATAACAACGAGACCTCCTTTAAAGGTGCCCTTTACCACTGCCTCTGCGGCGTTGTAACAGGCATTGTCTACCCGTTTCAGCATACTAGCAAGAACCCGATGCCCATCACCCATCCAATCTTGATTGGCGTCCACTCCTATCATGAAAGGTGGGCCGGCTTCCTTGCCTTTGGCCTTTATTGCTTCGGTGATGGCCTGGAGATCTCCGATTCCTAAAGGCCCGGCGACATTATAAACCAGACCCGCTTTTTGAGCCAACATCGCCTTGGTGGCTTCCTTACCCTTGGCGATGTCGCTGAAAGTACCGGTATAGGTGTAAAGCAATCCAGTGTTGGGATCTGTGCCCTTTTTCTGGGCATAAGCCTTGTTCCCCCAGTCAATTCCGAAGCGGTAGCCCGCTTCGAAGTGGAACAACACAGGGATCTCAATTCCCAGGACTGCACCGACATAGGGATTGCCATAGTGCGCAGCAACCATGGCGGCGAGTGCCCCTACAAGGGCCGATCCTTCATTTTCTTTAAAGACGATCGACATCACATTTGGGGCCTTAACCACGGAATCGATAATCATGAATTTCTGATCAGGATACTCTCCTGCAACTGCGGCGACCGCATCGGTAAGTAAAAATCCGACCGCAATTATGAGATCAAACGATTTAGATCTGGCCGCATTCCGAATATTGGGAAGATAGTCAGATGCGCTGGCACTTTGAATTTCCACCATCTCCAAACCAAAATCCGCAGCCGCTTTATCCGTGCCCTTGTATCCCATATCATTAAAGGAGAGATCCCCCCTTCCACCGACATCAAGGACCACGGCAATCTTACCTTTGAGTGCTGCCTCGGCCATTCCCGGAATCATTGCCAGTCCGACCACCAGCACCACTACCATAAAAATGATAACCATCAACTTTGGACTATGTTTCATTTTTTGCTCCTCCTTTCGCGAATTAGATTTATAAGAGAGGATTAACAGACGAAAACCGTCCAGTAATATGGCAAGTCTTCTGTCAAAGGGATAATGCCTGAAGAAAACCAATTCGGTAAAAATTGACTGCATCAATAATCAAATTGATCTCAGGTTAATAAAGGGTAAGCTAGATGTTTTATCAGGTGAAGATATGTCAAAATGTGGGGGGTATGTCAAGGTCGGAAGAAAATCTTTGCCGCTCGAATAATTTTGCCGGATCATTCAGCAATTCCTGCATTTGATTAAAAAATTTTCCCAGGTGATAGCCGTCGGCCAAACCGTGATGAACCTGGACCGCTAAAGGCATGCCGATCTTTTCTTTATCTTCTTTAAAGCTGCCCCAGCTAATTCGCGGTATTGAATCTCCGGCATCCAATTTAATCGGATGGGATATGGACGTAAAATGAATCCACGGAAGGCAGGAGACGTACAAAACATCATCCTGTCCGGGCTCATCTTCGAGGGACGGATTTACACTGCATTCTTGAATACCCTTCTCAACCCTTTCAAAAAATATCCTGATGTTTTGGGTATATTCAGCAGAGCAAAAGGCAAAAAGATTATCCGGCGTTAAAACCGTAAATGAGGGATGGACCCGATCATGCAGGATGACATTTCCTTTTCGGATTCGATATTTGAACTCATCCATGGAATTGGATACATGGCAGATGGCCCATAAAATAGTTTTGAATTTCGAGAGATTTTGTACCTTTAAATACGCAACGGTGGATGTCACATCGATATCCACACACACATTAATCTGGGGATAGTCAAAATCACGATAGAATTCGAATACAGCTTTACGCGGCCATTTTGTTAAATCAACGGGGGTCATGCGGTTCTCCTAGTGTTGCGTCCCGCAGGTAATTTACAAAACAAGGATTTATTTTATCAATCTTCTTTTTCAAAGATAAAGGTGCCGGTTGTCAGATAACAGAAGTCAGAGGTCAGATGACAGAAGACAGAAAACGGTGTTCTATTAGTCATTTGTCATCTGTTTTCTGTGGTCTGTTCTCTGTTTTCTGACCTCTGTCCTCTGTATCCTCTAAAAACCGTACTTATCATAGTAGCTATTCGGATCTGACATTAACTGTTGTAACCGGTATTGAATCTGCCCGATGATCACACCCCTGCTGCGGGAATTCGCGAATGCATCCGGCGGGAGATTTTCGAGGTACGCCAGTTTTTCTTCCAGGATTTTCTGCTCATTTTGGATCCGTTCCTGGCGGGAAAGCTTCTGTTTGGTCGCACTGTGCTTTGGTGCTGCAGGTTTATTTTCTTTATCCAGGTCCTCCAGAACGGCTTCGAAGTTTTTTTCGTCTATTTTCCTGTCGGCGTGAGCAGCTTCCGGGTTGTCCGAAATTTCCCGGGTGGTTTTTATTCGAACCGTCCCATCGATCGGTGGGGTTTGGCTGTAATGTTTGACGCCGTTTTCATCGGTCCAGGAGTAAATTTCGGCCTGCAACCCGGCTGCGGTTAGACCGGCTAATACGATAACAATAACTATGGCGATGGATTTCATGCCATCTCCTTCATTTTTCATTTGAGGGTATCATTATGTTAAAAATCAACTAAAATTTCCGCCTCATTCCCACAATGCGTGCAGGTGGCAGCCATCATAAACTAACCTTAGCAGATTTTCGATGAACGATAAATAGTGGAGGGCAATATTCGGTAGATGTTTGCCGTGCAAAGAAAAAAGACGCCGGAAATTTCCCGGCGTCCTTCATTAAGTTATGATATGATTTCAATTCTAAGCCTCTTCAGCTGTGGCTTTAACTCTGTCTTCCTGGGAAATTTCGGCCAGCTTTTCGATCTCTTTGACGTCAAGACCCAGGCCTTCGGCGACTCGCTTGCCGTAATCGGCATCTGCCTTAAAAAACAGAGCGGCCTGGCGCAGTTGTATCCGTTTTTGAGCACCGCCCAGATGAGCCACAATATTTCCAATCAGGTGGTTACGATCCTCAGCGCTCATCACATCGCGATACAGGTTGCCGGCCTGGACAAAATCGTCGTTGGGATGGGTATACGGATGCCGTGCGGCCACGCCGGATACATCAAAAAACGGCTCCCGGGCTTCAGGATCCGGCCCGGGGCCACCGAAGCTGTTGGGCCAGTAGTTCGGGCCGCCGGCGCCGTTGGCATCAAAGCGCATGAAACCATCGCGCTGGTAGCTGTTTTCGGGTGCCGCCTTGGACGCATTGACGGGCAGCAGGTGATAATTGGCCCCCAGACGGTGAATATGGGTATCGTGATAGGAGAACAGCCGGGCTTGCAGCATTTTGTCCGGTGAGGCTGCAATACCCGGGACCAAATTGCCCGGACAGAAGGCGGCCTGCTCGACTTCGGCAAAATAATTCGCCGGGTTGCAATCAAGGACCAGTTTACCGATTTTAATGGGCGGAACTTCTTTATGGGGCCATACCTTGGTAATGTCAAAGATATCCCAGGCAAAGTCCTTGGCCTGTTCCGGTGTTAAAATTTGCATTTCCAGCGTCCACGACGGATAATCTTTGCGTTCGATGGCTTCATACAGGTCGCGGGTGGCATGATCCGCGTCTTCACCGGCGATGCGCGTTGCTTCCTCCCGGGTCAGATTCTGGATACGCTGATCGGTTTTGAAATGATACTGGACCCAGAGATATTCACCCTTTTCATTATACCATTTAAACGTGTGGCTGCTGTAGCCGTTCATATGCCGATATGAGGCCGGCGTACCTCTGTCGGAGAACAGGATCGTGACCTGGTGGATCGATTCCGGAGTTAAGGATAGAAAATCCCAAAACATGTCCGGGTTCGGGCAGTTGGTGGCAGGATGTCGTTTCTGGGTGTGGATGAAGTCCGGAAATTTTAAAGGATCCCGGATAAAAAATACCGGAGTGTTGTTGCCCACCATGTCATAGTTGCCCTCCTCAGTATAGAATTTTACCGCAAAGCCGCGTGGGTCTCTGGCTGTGTCGGCCGAACCTTTTTCACCGCCGACCGTCGAAAATCTGACGAAAACTTCAGTTCGTTTTCCGATTTCAGACAAAAATTTGGCTTTGGTATACTGGGTGACATCAGCTGTGACCTCGAAATAGCCGCCTGCGCCTGCGCCTTTGGCGTGTACGACGCGTTCGGGAATGCGTTCGCGATCAAAATGCGCTAACTTTTCCAGCAGATGAACATCTTGCATCAAGACCGGTCCGCGTTCACCGGCCGTTTTGCTGTTGAGATCATCACTTACCGGAATACCAAATGCGGTGGTTAATGTTTTTTTATCAGCCATTTTACATCCTCCTTTCCTGGTATCTTTTTTAATAATTATTATTTATAGAAAATATTTATCATTAGATAAGAAAAAAAAATCAGGCAACCTTTTTGTCCTGGCAATCCGGAAATTGCGGACCCATCCGATAGATGGAATCAGGCCGTAACCGGTGAGAGGTCTTTCCGAAAAAGATAACCGATCAGCACGACTGTCAACAAGGGAATAATGGCCAGGGCAGCCAATACCGGCCGGATGGTAAAAATATCTGCCAGTTTTCCCGTCAGGGGGGTTAGCAACCCGCCCATACCATATGCAAGGCCCATCATCAGGCTGGAGGCCATGGATTTTCCTCCGGGAGCCAGCTTTTGCGCCAAGGCAACCCCGAGCGGCATGGTGGCCAGAATAAAAAATCCGGATAAAAAGGCAAATACAAAAATCCAGTAGCCCGGCAGGTAAAGCGCTGCAATCATGCAGGGCGTGGCCAAAAGATGGGCACAAATAAACACCGATTTAAAACCAATCCGGTCGGAAAGATGACCGGCCAAAAGTCCGCTTAACGCACCGGCAAAGACGAACAAGGAAACCAGGGCACCGATCGAAATCAGAGAATAGCCCTGGCGGGCAACCATTACGGGAAGAAAGGTCATAAACGATTGGCTGACATAGGCGCGCAGGGTCATCACCATCCAGATCAGCATGATCGGCAGCCAGACCGGTCCGAAAATTTCCTTGATAGAATTGATGAAACCCTGGCTCTTTATTGTACTGGCTTGAGGAACCGGAACGGTTCTGTAAAGAAAAACCAATACTGCAAAACCCAGTATCATAGAAAACGGCATTGCACTGAGACCATATGCCCCGACCAGCCAGCTGATGAAAAGCGGTCCGATGGCAAACGAAAGTGTGCCCCCCATGCCAAATATGGACATGGCGAATCCAAAATGCCGGCCCGCGTAAGGCTCAACCATTCCGGCGACTGTCGGGTGAAACATAGATGAGCCGACAGAGCCCAGGCACACGAAAAGGACCAGCATCCAAAAATAAGGTGTGATTCCAGTTAGCGGAATAAACACCATCACCAGCAAGGGACCGCCTAAAGCAAAAAGGCGCGAGGGGTGGCGGTCGGCGATATATCCCACCGGGGGCTGAACCACAAATGCCAGAAAGCGGCTCAGACCTATAATCAAACCGGCCTGAGCGAGGGTTAAAGAAAATTTGTCGATGAAAAGCGGCAGCAGAGGAATAATAAAGGAGTTATAAAAGTCACCCACAAAGTGGATCAGGCTCAGGACCAGAATTATTTTTACATTGGCTTCTTGTCGGTGAGCAATCAATTCAATGGCCTCAATTTATAGTGGTTGTCAAAAAAACGTTCCGATATTCAAACGTTTTTTTCTACAACCACTTATGCCGCAATTCCGTCATTCGGAACATTATTATGGAAAGCGGTATAAAATGTTCAACGCCCGCCTGCGGTGAAAAAATAAATTAGGGAAGCAACCTGTTAAAAACGACTGTCAAAAACCGGGCTGTAGAATGAAATGGATCGGGTATGATCCAGCGCCGTTCCGTTTTCTTTTATATCGGCAATGAATGCTTCGACCAATCCGGGGCTGAGATCGGAACCGCTGATTTGACGCAAGATGGCAAATGCCTCAATCCAGCTTTTGTGTTGCTGGTACGGTCTGTCGGTGGTAATGGCATCAAAACAATCCGCCACTCTGATTATTTTGGCACCCAGGGGTATCTGGTAGCTCATGAGCCCATGAGGGTAACCGCTGCCATCCATTTTTTCGTGATGATAACCGACAAAATCGATGACCGCTGCCGGAAAATTATAATCTTTCAGGAGGGTCACACCGATTTGAGGGTGCTGCTGCACTTCCGCCAGCATATCCCCGGACAGCCGGTTGTGGGTATTGTTTAAAACACGTTCGCTCAAGCCGATTTTTCCAATATCATGCAGCAGACCGCCAAGCCGGATATTTTCAACGTCAGCCGGATTCAGGCCAATGCATTCGGCCAGTCGCCGGGCGTAAACCGCTACCCGCCGGGCATGACCCTGGGTATAGGGGTCTTTAATCCCCAATGCCGCGGCAATGGTGGCTATTTTGGAAATCTGCGTTTCGGCATCGTAGATCGGTTTAATATTGTTGCGCATATATAGTGCTCAAAATTTCTTTTTCTATCAATTCAGCCGGTTAAAATCTATTAAATCTAAACAGAAGCGAGGGATATAATTGAATGCCAGAGCACTGTCAACAAAAAAATGGGTTCAGTTATCATCATAGCCAGTGGGCTGAACCCAATACCTGTTTTATGTTCCGCCCGTGTTGCCGGCCTTCACTCCCGTGGCTTTGGGTTTGCTTTTTTAAAAAAAAATATTATGTTGTTTTTTAATTGTTTGTAGTCGAAAATGGGAAAACTATTAAGAATACCGTCAGAAAATACCTTTGATAAAAAGGAGGATTCGATGAAGCGCCTATCTTTACCGATTTTGGCTGTTTTTTCGGTTTTAATTGCCGGCCTTTTTCTGTTCTCTGATGCCGCTGCGGAAGATCTAACGTGTAAGTTCAAGGCGGATTCAGGGGATGTGCACGTATTTGCCTGGGATGAAGATGATGAGAGAGAAAGGATGGATTCGGTATTTGAAGGCTGGATTAAAGCAGGGCAGGAGATACAAATCAGTAGCAAAACCGGTCTGATCACGTATAACTTTCGAAAGCGCACTGCTGATCGGACTTATGGTGATAATCACGCGACATGCAAAAACGGAAACACCATTCGGGTACCCTGAGTTTTTGCTGCTAAATGTGTATTTTGATTCGCTCAGGCCATCTGTCTTGAAAATCGCAGCACGCGCCTTACATATTGCCGGGTTTCCGGATAGGGAACCCGGCCGTTATATTTAATTACGGTTCCCGGGCCGGCATTATAAGCCGCCAGGGCCTTTCTGACATTCCCGCCAAAACGATCCAGCATTTGTCTTAAATATTTCGTACCGCCGTCGATATTTTGTTCGATATCAAAAGAATTTTTGACACCGAGCTCTTTGGCGGTGGCCGGCATCAACTGCATCAAGCCCTGTGCCCCCGCCGAAGATACAGCCCGTACCTTAAAATTTGATTCGGCCCGAATCACACCGTTGATCAGCTCCGGCGGCAAATTGTATTTTGCGGCCGCTTTTTGAACGTTTTGGGCGATGATTTGCTGATCTGTTAAGATCGCCTGCTGTTGATTGGTTCTGTTGTCCGGTTTTCCAACAGAACCAACATCTTTCATATCTTGCCCGTCGAAGGAATGGTTTTTCAACGGATCTTTTTTGATCGCCGGTGGGGTCCCATGCTCGGAAAATCGATTTGTGACCGTGTTTTTCAATTCCACAGTCACCGGCTCGAGTTGAGGCCGGTAGCGTGATTTTGAGATGACCGGTCGGGCCCGGTAGTCGGTAATGGTTAACCCTCTGGTTTTATAAACGTTACCGGAATTCTGGGTCTGGAATGCCGCAAGTATGTTTTGAAAGCCATTCCCTTCGTTTGATGGGATCCGATTTGCCAAATTTCTTCGGGAACCGCTTAAGCGCCCTATGGTGTTGTTGCCGGTATAATTTTTGATGGAATACAGATCATTAAATGCCATGTATGTTTATTAATCCTTTATCGGAAGTTTGATCCTAAATTGAATAGCAATATTTGTTCCAAAGAGTGATATTTAAATATTTAATCATGATTTCAGATAGTTAATAATAATAACAATTCAACAGGAACACCGCTAATAGAGAAAAATTTGCCCTTTTACCGTGGAATACTTTATAGTGGTTGTCAAAAAAACGTTGCGGGATTGAGATTTCATTGAAAGCGCTTGCGATCAGCGCCCAAGCAGGGTGGAAATAACGCTGAGAAACTGCAAAGGCTCCACATAAACGCCATTTACTTTTACCGCCCAGTGAAGGTGAGGCCCGCTGACCCGCCCGGTGGCTCCGCTCAGCCCAATTTGATGGCCTCTTGCAATGTGCTGACCGTCATTTACCTGAATCTCACTCAAATGCGCATAAAGGGTAAATATGTTTATCCCGTGGTCGACGATGACGATATTGCCGGAATAAAACAGGTTCTTGGCCAATCTGACGAGGCCGGAATTGGATGCATAGACGGGGGTGCCGACTTTTGCACGAAAGTCGGTGCCTCGGTGGTAGCTTCGATGTTGACCGTTAAATAACCGCCGGGTCCCAAAGGCACTGGTGGTTTCACTGGCAAGTGGTTTTTTAAAACCGCCAAACCACAGCCGGATGTCACTGCCGCTGGCAAAGATGCGTCGAATCTCCTTTTTCTCTTGTTTGACACGCGCAAGATTTTTTTTGCTCAGAGTGACATGCCGGGAGTCGACTTTTAAGGTCTCACTTCTGTATTTTCCATCGATGATGCCCAGGGGAACGCTTGCGGCCCGGCGGCCTCCGGCGTCCGTCCACTCCAGCATAATGACCGCCTTTTCCGGGGTGGCGCTTAAAGGAATTCCTACCAGACCGGCATAGATTCCGCGGGACTTAATCGGATGCTGAATGAGGGCAATGGATTGCTTACGAAATGTGGCTTTCAGATCGGTTGCGGCGGGACCCAGTTCGTTGAGGTTGATTTCGAGTAAGGCCACCTGACCATTGGCGACATCCGTTGATGAAAGGCTGACTACCTGAGAAATATTGTTCGGCTCGTTTTGGGTCGATGCCAGGGCCTCATGAGATGCTGTGGAAATTAGTGTGCAGGCAATTAGCAAAATGGTGTCGAATGTCAATGGCCGGAGCAGATTTAATTTCATTAAATAAGTGACTAAAGTGAACTAAAGTTTGAAGTGACTAAAGTTAAGAAATTCTGCCCGTCGAGAGCCTCTGGGTCGAACGATCATTTAGATATAAAAAAGATGGAGCGCAGCGACACCTTAACTTTAGTCACTTTAGCTCACTTCTAACTTTAGCGCACTATCGCTGATGCATTTTTAAGATAGTTTTTTAGCCCTTGATGATCCTCGGCAACATCATCTGATGCTGCGGACAGATGGATTTGGGATTTTGATACGCCGCACCCGCAAAGGCAGTCAGGTACTGGCGAATGTCGGTCATTTTGGCGATCTCATCCACCAGACCATGCTGGGCGCAATAGATCGGCCGCGAGTTGTCATAATATTCCTGGACCAGTTTGTTCATTTCTTCAATGATCGGCTCCAGCGGTCGGCCGGCATCTTTTTCTTTGACCAGCCGGCGCGAAAAACTGGCTGCCGCCGCGGTTTCGCCGTGCATCACGTATATCTCGGTGGTCGGTGTGCCCAGGGTAAAGGCGTTATGCCGGTTGGCCGTGGGGCCACCCATGATATAATGAGCGGCCGCCGTTCCTTTTCTTAACAGGACCAGCATCATGGGTACATCGGTTTGCTGGATGGAATAAATCAGCGCCTGGCCCAGGCCCAGCAGCTCGGCTTTTTCGGCGATATCTCCCACATCGATGCCGCTGGTATCCTGGAACCAGATGATGGGCACCCGGTCCCGGCCGCAATGGGTGACAAACTCATTCATTTTAATTAATCCCTGACGGTAGAGTTTGCCGCCGATTCCGGCATAGTCGGCGTATTCGGGATAATCCTCGCCGAAAAACCCCTGGCGGTTGCCGATCACGCCCATGAGGTGCCCGTCAATCTTAACCAGTCCGGTGTAGACCTCGGGGCCGTAATCCGGACGGTATTCCATATGCTCGCTGCCGTCGACCAGACGGGCCAGAATCTCGTCAAAATTATACATGGCTTTCTGGTTGACGGGCACCAGGTGATAAAGATCTTCCTGGGGAAAGCGGGGTTCTTTCGGTTCGGCTACGCGGAAAAATTTGGGATTGTAAGCCGGCATATCCTTCATATAATCTTTGATACCGTCTAAAACCTCTTCCTCTTTTTCAAAGACATACCGGAAAAAACCGGTTTCCTCGTAATGGATTTTAACCGATCCGGGAGGTTCAACCTTGAATTGCTTGGCGGCCGCTATGAGCTGTTCGGCGCCTTCCAGGTCAAAATGCCCTTTGGGCGACATACCGCTTAAGATGCCGCCACCGCCCACGGCCATATTACAGTCTTTGTGGGCAAACAGGATGGTAGGACTGATGCCCTGGTATCCGCCGCCTGCGGGGTTGGTGCCGTAAATTGCGGCCAGAATGGGCACACCGGCCTGTTCCAGTTCGGCATGTCTGAAAAACGTGGTGCCGGAGCCGCGGCGATCGGCATAAAATTTTTCCTGCTCGGTTAGTTTCACACCGCTGCAGTTGACCAGCCAGACCAGCGGGATATTCAAGCGCTTGGCCAGGTCGGTGCACCGCAACACGTTTTCGGATTGTCCGGGCACCCAGGCACCGGCAAACACCTTGTTGTCGAAACCGATGACCACGGCCCATTTGCCTGAAATTTTGGCCAATCCGTCAATTACATTGTTGGTGCCCTCTACGTTGTCTGCGGGATTGTACAATGTATGCAAGGGGTTCCAGGTACCGGAATCCACCAGATACTCGAGGCGCTGCCACACGGTCATTTGCCCGCGGGCGTTTATCTTTTCGGTCGGCAATCCGGCGTTTTTGACCTTTTCAACGGCTTCGGCCACCTGGGCTTCGACTTCCTGGATCTGTTTGACACTGGCCGCGGTGCTTTTAATCTGTCCTTCCTTAAGTTCCTGTCCAAATTCTTTCATTTTTTCAAAATAGGATTTCATGTTCCTCCTCCAACTCAGAAATATTTTTAAAATATTTATATTGCAGACATCATGCTGGATGTTTACCACAATAAAGTCGTTTTTGAATATGAACCTTTTTTTATCAGACAACCGGGTTGATATCCAATTTTTTTCATCTGTTCCATATACGAACCCTGCCTGCACGTCAAGGCCGGAAGTGCACTATTTGAACTTGACATTCTCTGCGCCTTCGAGTATCAAACGATGCTGTCCTGTTTAGGCAGTTTCTATTTTGGAATAAAATTATTGAAGGGAGGAAGGAAGGAATGGCTACTGAAATTCTGGCGCCGATGCCCGGAACGATAATCAATGTCCTTGTGAAGGAGGGTGAGGAAGTATTGGAATACCAGGAGGTGGTGATTCTTGAAGCCATGAAAATGGAGAATGCCATCCCGACCCCTGAAGCCGGTAAGGTAAAAGAAATCAAAGTCAAAGTGGACGATAAAGTGTCCACCGATCAAGTGCTGGTTGTATTAGAATAATACAGCTTTCAGCTACCGCATAAGCGAGACAATACCAAAGACCCGACTCACGCTGAAGATCGGGTCTTTTATTTTTTTCGTTTTTTTCTTTTCCTAATTGGCGCCCATCCACGATAAGTGAATGGCGCTATCAATGGTGTGTGAGGTCTCCTTGCTGGGTCCTATTATCGTTAATTTATTAGCAAACCGCAGACAGCCGTCCCTGTCTAAACTGAAGGAGATAAAGGACCCTGAACAATTTTTATGGCAGATATTACCCCATGCAGCGCGCACATTTTCCCTTGTAATCGTATTTCTTCCGCCGCGTATGCGCCGGACCCTGGCAGTTGCCTATCTTTACTGCCGAATGCTGGACACTTATGAAGATCTTTTGCCCACGGTTGAAGAAAAGGAACGGGCCTTACAATGCTTCATCGATCGGTTTGGCGGCTCCGGCGGCTTAAAACCGGCTCCGACCCTCGATCCTGCGCTTACCAGCGATGCGCGCGAAAGCACCCATCTGCTGCTGGTGAATCGCGCAGCGCTTATCGATCGGAACTTTGATAGATTAGACCGCCCTCAGCAGGAAGCCATTCGCCGGCTTGTCAGGCGCATGGGAGAAGGCATGATCTGGTCCAGCCGAATTTTTGCTGAACAGGACGGTATTCTGCGGACCCCGGGGCAGCTATCGCGCTACTGCTGGCATGTGCTGGGTACGCCTGTTCTTTTTGCAGATGAAGTGCAGCGGCTGGATCAGGGGCTTTCACCGGAAATTGGTGATGCACGGCTGCGTTTATGCGCTGTAGTCGGCGAAGTGATTCAGCTGGCCAACATTACGCGTGATCTGGAAAAAGATTATGAAAGAGGAATTTTCTACCACCCGGATCTGCCGGGTCTGGAAGGCAGCCGGCGTGAGCGGTGTATTCGTGACGTGCGTTCCGAACTGGTACTTCGAGCCATTCGCTGCTTTCATCAGTTTCCCAAATTTTTTGGATCAATCCCAGCACCTCAAATTTCACGTGCCCGCGGGGCGGCCATGCTTCTGATAATAACCACTTATGCTTATTACTGGCGTGCAGCTCAAAAAGTCGGGTTGCCGGCCTTTGATGACCGGCAGCGCATCACCCGTTTTGGCGGAGCGCTTATCTGGCTAAAATGCGTTTTATCACCGAAAGCCACCTCCCGTTTCTTAAGGTGGCTTGAAAACACGGTTTTAATCGCATTTGGTCGCTGTCAGCCTAAAGCCTCCCTGCGTTATGTGTTTGATGATGGGGAGTTTGATGTCGTGCGGGTGATGAAATAAAACCCCCTCAGGCAGCAAGCTAAGCCATGCTTAAATTTACTGAAAATCCAGCACCCGCATAGACAATCGACGTTGACAATTATCAAAAATCGGTGTTTTATAAAATATAATGCCCCGGCTACTGCTCATAAATCCATCGAGTAAACGATTCGGGCTGGGCAACATTCGATCGACGGCCTGGCCTCCGCTCAATCTGCCTTATCTGGCAGCCCTAACACCCGATCATTACGAGGTTAAGGTCATAGATGAAAATATCGAGCCCTTCAGATTTCAGAAAGCGGATATTGTTGGCATAACAGCCTACTCTTCTGCTGTGAACCGGGGTTATGAGATCGCTCAAATATACCGGAAACAAGGTATCCCAACGGTCATGGGGGGGATCCATGTATCGATGATGCCCCAAGAAGCTATTAATTATTGCGATGCGATTGTCGTTGGAGAAGCCGAGCATGTCTGGTCGGATGTTCTTCAAGATTTTGAGGCCGGTACGCTGAAAAGGCAGTATCGGGGCGCCTGGGCAGATTTGGAGAAGCTACCCTTACCCCGACGCGATGTACTTCAAAACGATTACTATATTTGGGGCAGTATCCAGACATCACGGGGGTGCCCGATGAACTGTACGTTCTGTTCCGTAACCGCGTTTAATGGGGGGCGTTTCAGGCGCCGCCGCCTTGAGGATGTCATCACCGAATTAGAGCAAATACCACAGAAAAAAGTGATGATCACCGATGATAACTTGATTGGATACAGCAAAGCAGACAGAGAATGGGCGAAGGTCTTTTTTTCACGAATTATCGAAAAAGGGATAAAAAAAATTTTTCTTGTTCAATCATCCATCCAATTCGGAGACGACCTCGAACTCATTCGACTCGCTTCCAAGGGCGGATTAAGAGTTCTATTCATCGGGCTTGAGTCAGTCAATCCGGATAGCTTAAAATCTTATAAAAAAGGTGTTAATTTGAAGCGGCTGCAACAGGATCTATACCATAAGTCGATTTCAGGGATCCGCGCGGAAGGTATCGCTGTATTCGGCGCTTTTGTGGTGGGTTGCGACGATGACGATATTTCTATATTTGATACAACTTTAGAATTTGTTGAATCCGCTCACCTGGATGTATTGCAGGTTACCAAACCCACCCCGCTGCCGGGCACCCAATTGTGGAACACGCTCTTGAATGAAGGACGTATTTTAAATCAAGATTACCCCAAAGCCTGGGAAGAATACCGGCTTACAAAAATGGTCTATACGCCGGCAAAAATGACGATTGAGGATGTTTATGAAGGCTTTACTTATATGCGGAAAATATATTATGGATTTTGGAAGACGGTAAAAAGAACACTAAATACTTTATTCACAACCCAAAATCTTATCAGTACTATACTTGCCTATAAATTTAACATATCATATCGTAAAGCCTTCAAAGAGTCAGAACATTATACAATTTACAATCGACCGGGATTAAAAAGAAAGTTCAGGCGAAACAGCCCAACTGCTAAATAATACGAGTGAGCTAAAGTTAAAAGTGTTATAAATTCGATTGTTTTTAGCGATTATTGCTTGACGGCCTCTGGCCACCAATTCCTCTGGGAGTAAATCCCGCCTCAAACCCATTCGCCGATTTCAACCCGACCGATCAGGTCCAGGGATGACGTTAAGGTTTTGCCCTTAAATCTTATCTTTAAAGCTGCTTGCAGCATTTCAGGTCGAATCACTTTTTCCAGCTTTGCCAGTACAGCCAGAGATGCCAGTGCCCAATCCGTGCGCTTGATGCTTTGCGCTTTTAAATCGAGGCGATGAATATCGGCTTTGTTGGCCGGGAGAGTTACCCCGCTGATTTGGATGATGAGCGCATCCTTTGCCAGATGTTTAAACAGGTTGCCGCGCCGATCGACGCCTTCCTGATCCAGAGCCACCACCACAGACGGCATGTCAATTCCGGTATAATCGATTTTTTCTGGAGACAAAATTAACTCGCTGATGGAAGGACCTCTGAGCACCGTAATGTTATATTCATTTTTCTGGGTGGTCTTTAGACCGGCCGTCAGCCCGGCAATGCACAGGAGCTCACCGGCGGTTATGATCCGCTGTCCGGCACTGCCAAGCAGAATGACTTCCTGACGACCGATCTGGGGAGCTTCGTATTGGGCCTCGATGACAGCCGGTTTGGCGGCTTTCTTCTGTACGGCTGCTATTTTACGATAATGCTGCCCGTATTCGGGGCGGGTATTTTCAGCCACAATACCCTCCAGCGGTGGCAGTTTGGCCAGGGCGTCATCTATCGTTTTCGTCGTAAGGCGGTTTTTTTTGGTGTAGCGTCCCGGACAGATTCCCCAGATGTCCATCACGGAAAACCCTTTATACTCAATAGCGCGTTGAATTTCTTCGGCAAGATTTTTACGAAAACCTGAGCATCGCATGACATACGGCGCGCCGGCGCTCCGAGCGACTTCACAAATATCCAGGGGGCGCTCCAGCTGGTTCAAAAACCCGGAGCCTAACTGGGCATCCGGAGGGGTCGTGGCCGAAAACTGTCCACCGGTCATACCGAAATTAAAATTGTTTAAAATTAGCAGTGTTAGATCCAGATTGCGTCGACAGGCCGCCAGCAGATGGGCTCCTCCGATGCCTTGCCCCCCGTCTCCCATGGTGACCACCACTTTCAATTCCGGCCGCGCCATTTTTAGCCCGGCCGCGTATGTGAGGGCCCGGCCGTGCAGGCCGTGGAATGCATGGGTGTGGAAAAACGTGTCGAACAGGCCGGAGCAGCCGATATCGCTGACGATAACGACCTGATGTCCGACGAGGCCCATATCCTGAAATGCCTGATCCAGAGTATGCGTGATGCGCTCATGGGTGCACCCCGGACAAAAAACAGGCGGTCTTTCAGCATTTAAAAAACTATTCACTGTCGATGGCCTCCGTGATTTGGGCAGGGGTGATGAGCCGGCCGTCCATTTGACCCAGAAAATCAATTTGCTTTTCCGGCAGGATGCGTTTTATTTCCCGCACGTATTGCCCCATATTCATCTCGACCACTACAATCCGCTTGACGGTTCGGGCGACCTGCCGGATGAGGTGCTCCGGCACGGGCCATAATGTTTTCAGAACTAATAAAGAAATCGGATTGCCCTGCCGACACTGTTGATTGTAAACGGCTTTTGCTGCACGGGCGGTTACACCATAGGTTATTAAAAGGGTAGCGGCATTGTCCATGTTAAACGCTTCATGGAACGTAAAGTGGTCAACCGCTGATAAAAGCTTATCTTTTAAGCGATTCTGGCTGCGGGCAATTTCATCGGGATCGGTGGTAATATATCCATGCGGGTCATGGGTCGAAGAGATTTGGCGAACCAATACGTTATCGCCGATTGAAAGAAAGCCCGGTACGGTTTGCCCGGTGTCTGTCTGAAAGGGTTGAAAGGGCCGATTCAATGGCGCAGGCGTTCGTGAGATGATTTCGGGGAGCTCCAATCCGTCCAGATCAATGTTTTCCCGGGTCATCCCTATTTCCTTATTGGAAGCAATAAATACCGGGCAGCGAAATTTTTCGGCCAGATTAAAGGCATGCATGGTCAAGGTAAAGCAGTCGTTTACATCTACCGGTGCTAAAACAATGACCGGCAGGCCCCCGCTGCTTCCCCAGCGCAAAAAATTAATATCGCCATCGGCCCCCCGGGTTGCCGATCCGGTAGAAGGCCCCAGCCGCTGTACATCGACAATTACAATTGGAATTTCACTGCCCACCGCAAATGATATATTCTCACTGTACAGGCTGATTCCCGGCCCCGATGTGGCGGTCATCACTTTCATCCCGGCCATGGATGCCCCCAGGCAAAATCCAATAGAGGCGATTTCATCTTCGCCTTGAAGGCAAATGCCGCCAGCAGAGGGAAGCAGGTTGAGCATGCTGTGATAAATGGTGGTGGCCGGTGTTATGGGATAACCCGCAAAAAAATTGCAACCGGCAGCAATGGCGCCACGGGCGATTGCTTCGTTGCCTTCCAGCAAACTGTATGCCATCAGCACTCCCTTGAGAAGCTGTCTCAAATTAGAAGTGAGCTAAAATACCCAAAGTGCCTAAAATGCCTAAAGTGATCTAAAGTGCCTAAAGTTAAGGAATTCTGTCATTTTAAATATAAAAAAGAAGGAGCGCCACGCGGCGCAAGCGCCTGCGCTGCGTGAGCGACACCATAACTTTAGGCACTTTAGATCACTTCTAACTTTAGTCACTTATTTAATGCTTTATCCCTAAACTACATCTTAAAGGAACTGCGGGCTTGCGGATTTTTGTCACTCATTCCAAACGTCCAGCGGGTTCTTCTTTTAACCGGTGCTTTCTCTTGCCATGGATAGCGGATCCGGGAATGAAACGAGGCCTCCAGGGCATCAACAAGCGCACGCACAATTTTGGAGATATCGCGGGTGGTTAAATCACACTCGCTGAATTGTTCGTCAGCAATCCGTTTGCCGACGACTAATTGAACCATATTTTCAAGCTTACTGCGGGTGGGATCCTGCATTGAGCGTGAGGCAGCTTCGGCCGCATCGACGATCATGATAATGGCTGCTTCGATGCTCTTGGGCTTGGGGCCCGGATACCTGAAATCCGCTTCATCAAGAGTTTTGTTAGGCTGGTTTTCCGCAGCTATACTATAAAAATATTCCATGAGCTGGGTTCCATGATGCTGCAGAATCAAATCCACTATCGCGCGGGGCAGCCTGGAACCCATGCCTATTTTTATTCCATGTTTTACGTGATTGATAATCAGTTCCGTACTTTCCCAGGGATCTAAAAAATCATGCGGATTTTCGCTGTTGTATTGATTTTCGATAAAATTTTTAGGTGTTTCCATCTTACCAATGTCGTGGTAGTAGGCGCCGATTCTTAAAAGCAGTGAATTCGCTCCGATGGCTTCGCCCACCAATTGCGCCAGATAGGCTACGGTCATGGAGTGCTGGTAGGTGCCGGGAGCTTCTTTCAGCAGTTTCTTCATCAGCGGACGCTGCAGATCCGTATATCGGCTGAGCTTAAATGTTGAAGCCGTATCCCAGCTGATTTCAAGCAGCGGCAATAACAACAACGCTAAAGGTCCGGCAACCAAGCCTCCGGCAAAAGCCCAGCCCAGGCGTTCTATCAAAGCGGGGTTGAAAGCCGCTTTTGCAAGAAACGAACTGATGCTCTGCAGACTGGCGGCAGCCGGAAGCGCGGCTTGCGAGTCAAGGCTGAAGGCCAGCACACTGATGCTGTTGACCAGCCCCACGCTCAGAGAAGGTAAGATAATTTGCCAGCGCTTCTGGATATTGGCAGACACCAGGACAGCTGTCAGCCCGCCGAAGATAAAATAGAGCATAATGAGGTATTGGGGTCCGGCAAATAAGCTTACCAGAATGGTCCCGACAACCGCAGTGCCAATGGCCGTGAGTTTTCCATGGTTTAATGAGATCACCAGCAGCGGTAGGAAAGCGAAGGGCAGGGCGTAAATCGGTAACGGAGTGAACAGAAGGCCGCCCTTTAAAATAAATATACACAAAATTAGCAGTGAAAGCAGCGGACGTTGCGGCGGTGCTTTGCGGGATCCTGTCGTCAGCACCGTTGATAGGAATACATTATAAAACATAACCATAAACAAAATGGTAAACAGGCTCCACGGTACGCTACGGTAGATCTCTTTGATTTGCTGTTTTTGAAAGGCGTTTAGCAGCAGCACATCCTGCTCATTTAACTGCTTCCGGAACGGTATTAAGATATCGCCCGCCTGAAAGCTGAGGGTCTGGATCGGATATTGGCGTTGAATTTTGTCGAGTCGTCTGGCGTTTTCTTTTTTATCGAATTCTAAGTTTGGCAGCAGCGTCGCCTGGCAGATCTTGAGGATGGGATCCAGTATAGATTTGTTCACCTGCCAGAAAAGCTGTTGGACCTTTTGCTGCATCGAAAATCGCGCTTTTTCCAGGGTTATCAAGTCATCAATGGGGGAAATCACCGGAGTTGCAAGTGCAGGGTCACGGATCTCAATGGTTTTTTTGCCTTTCAAGTGTCGGGGGCCGGGCAAAATTTTATTCTGCAGGATGGTTTCTTCAATTGTTAAAATTCCCTCCAGCAGTTTTTTGAGATCCCGATACCGTCGCACTTTGGTCAGCGATTCCTTGGATACATCCACACCGAATTCTGAATTGAGGGTCGTTATAAAGTCATCGATTCTTTTTTTCTTTTGGGTCTGAAAGGACAAAAATTCTTTGGTCAGGGCCTCCATTTGTTTTCTGGATGCTTCAACCTTCGCGGGAACATAATTAAATACCGGAACATACTGCGAACGGGCTTGCATTCGCTTTGAGCTCAGTGCCTTTTTCTGATCATAGTCGAAGGATTGGCGAGCTCTTATGGTGAGCATTATAGTGTGTTCGGGTTTGGGGGGCCGAAGGGCAAGATAGACGTTTTCAGCAAAGCAGGCAAAAAACGTGATAAGGACTAATGTAATGTTCAGAAATAATTTCATTGCGGACTCACATCATATAAAGCGGTGTGAACGGAGTCAATCAAATCTATTTAAACAACCTAAATTTTTCTCCACAACGGCCGATATATACCTTAGGGATTTTGCCCCGATTGGCCTCCGGCCCGTTGGGCCTACGCCCCGGAGGGAATGTCGGGCACCAAGTGAAGCTTTAACGCTATTCTGGAATTGTAGATACTTGTCTAAGATCCTGTAATTTTTAGCACTTTAGCCGATTCTTGACTTTTTATGGTTTTTCTGGCATAATATACTGTAATAACTTAATGATTTTAATATTTTAGGTTTTGCTAATTTCCCTGATTTGCAATATTTCTTTTCGCATTCAGACCCAAAACCTTTCTCAGAACCCGTTGCCAAAATGCAGTCTTCCAGTCCGGGGTTTTGTTGCAAGAGTTTGATACTGCGGATCGATTCGAGTCGTTATAGAGGAGAGCAAAAATGCTGGGGAAAAAATTCGCCCGCTTAAAAAAGCAGAAAAACAATGAGACGGCCGCGGTGGTGTCATCGAACAATTCCGATGATGCCTCCAAAATTGGCCGGATAGCAAAAATGTTGAGTGCGTCGGGGAGGGTTAGCCTGGCATCCCTGCGCAAATTGGTCGAGGAGCAGGAAGCCGAAGCGTTCACCATATATGTACAGCGCCCTGTTCTCGTCGGTTCTGCGATCAAGTCGGGTGTCATTTCTAGTGCGGGGATGGGTAATGATGCACTTAACAGCACCCAGATTTTTGAACCATCCAAGAGTCAAGGCAGTTCAATTTCAGCTTCTGAAAGTTTAAAACACGCCATTTACCCACTGGTTAAAGGCGAATATCCGGCAACACCCCGCGGCGCTTTTTATATCGGACGCATTAACGGCAACGATATGATTATGCCGGACTATGCGATTTCAAAACGCCACGCTATTATTGATATTGAAGATGGGACCTATTACATTCGAGACACCGGTTCCACCAATGGCACCAAGATAAACGGCTCGCGGTTGGGTAAAAAACGCACGCAGCTCAGGGATAAAGATGTCATTGGTTTTGCCCGCTATGAATTTACTTTTCTTTATCCGAAATCATTATACAATATGCTGCGGGATGCTAGTTCCTAAATGCTTTCCTGCCTTATTTCGTCAACTCTGATTTTACCGCGCGGCCTAACCTTTCCAGCAAATACGGCTTTTTAATATAGGGTCCGGCACCCATTTTTTGGGCCGCTTTCACCCGTTCGGATTCTGAATATCCACTGGCGATGATGGTTTTTTGGCCCGGATGTATTGCTGTAATTTGCTTATAGGTTTCCAGGCCGTCAATCCCCGGATCCATGATCATATCCAGGACTATTAAATCCGCCGAATGATGGTGTATGTGATTTACAGCTTCTTCTCCGCTGGCAACGGTGGTTACGGCATATCCCAGCTTTTTCAGCATCTCTGAGGCGATCTGCCGCTGTTCTTTAACATCGTCGACAACCAGGATGGACTCTCCCTGGCCTTTTATTTCTTCAAGGCTTACAAGGTTTACTTCTTTAATTAATTCTTGGCGGGTGACGGGAAAATAAAGAGTGATGGCCGTTCCTTTGCCTTCTTCACTTTTAATATCGATATAACCCCGGTGATCTTTTACCGTACCCCAAACCACCGCCATTCCCAATCCAGTGCCGCTACGGCCCATGGACTTTTTCGTATAAAACGGTTCGAAAACCCGTTCGATATCTTCAGCGGCCATGCCGATTCCGGTATCCTCAACAGTTAACGTAACATAATCACCCTTGCCGATATCATCAAATGCGTTTTTGGGTTTATCCTCGTGTCGATTTTCACTACGGATGACCATTTTGCCCCCGTCAAGCATTGCTTCGGCCGCATTGGATACCAAATTCATTATGGTCTTTGATAGATGAACCGGTGAACCCAGAATGTTTAACAGATTGGCTTCCAGATTCCGCACGACTCTGACATCGGGATGGTCTATTTGTAATTTCTCATGTTCAGGGCTAAGCAGATATTCCGAAACAATGCTGTTTAAATTGACGACTTCTGTAGCCGCTACCCCTCTGCGGGCCAGGGTTAATAGATCCTGAACAATTGCCGCTGCTTTTTCGCCTGATTTTTGAATGGTTAAAATGGGCTTTCGTAACGGGCTGCTCTCGTCGAGTTCCATTAATAAAAGCTCTGGATAACTGACTATTCCGGACAAAATATTATTCAGATCGTGCGCCACACCACCGGCCAGGGTGCCAATGGCTTCCATTTTCTGAGCCCGTTGCAACTGGGCCTGCAAATCCCTTTTTTCCAGATCCGCCAGCTTGTTTTCGGTGATGTCGATGCCGACACACAAAATTTCTTTAAAGATCCCCTCTTCGTTAAAAATCGGTTTATACGTCCAAGCGATCCATACCTTTTGTCCGTTTCTGCGCTGTGTCTCGTTTTCATTGACTCTTAGACGGTCCGGGTCTTTTTGCAGTGAGGTGACCAGGTTTTGAAAACCCTTGCGGTTTGCGCGGCTTGCAGGCAGGATAATCTGTTCGGCGTTTTTGCCGAATATCTCTTTTTCGGTATACCCTAAAAACCGCTGAGCGAATTCGTTGGAATAGGTGATATGGCCTTGGGTGTCCATCCGCAGAATAATACTGTTGGCGGTTTCAACAAGCTCGCGATATTTTTTTTCGCTCTGGTGAAGCTTTATAAAGGACCTTGCGTTCATGATGCTGGTCGCCAGCTGCGACGTCACGCCCATTAGCAGATTCACGTCGCTCTGTCGCAGCGGAGTTTTGGATTTAATATTGTCGACCGCCAAAATACCCAGCGCTTCTTGTTCATATACGATAGGAACGCTTATCACGGACTGACCGCCCATCCGTTTTGCAAATTCCAGACTTCTGGGAGACAGTGTGTCTTGAATTTCACTGATATCGTCGATTAAAAGCGGTTTGCGCTCTCTCAGGGTCAGGATAAACAATCCTTTTGATTCCGGATTATTCAGATTAAATTCGAGCTCCCTTAAATATTTCTCCTGTTCTTCCGTGTGGCCGTACCCGGCGCTGTAACGCAAGAGGGACTTTTTCCTGTTTGCCAGCATGATCACACCGCGGTCATATTCCAGACGCTTTTCCATAACACTGACAACACTTTTGAGCAGCTCATCAATGGGCAGTATCTTCGAGGCCGCCTGACCGATTTCCTGGACGAGCAGAGCGTTATTGTAGCGAATATTACTTTCCAGAATATGGTCTTCTGCGCCTGCTTTCTGGGTTTCAACGGTGCGGGTCAGTTCCTTTTTTTCAAGATACTCGGAATAAAAAGAAACGCCCGTGGTAACCAGGGCAATGCAGAACACAACAACGCCCCAGATCACCGGTGGCATGAACCAGAAAAGAGCCAGGGATCCCAGGCCGCCGAATAACAGGAAATAATTGCGGGTGCGCTTCCATAGCATATGGGGCATCTTGGGCCAGCTGATGATATAGCGGCAGCACTCGTCTCCTTTATGAAAACAGGAGGGATGTTCAATTTTGGCCAGAGTATCGGTGAAAAATTTCGACGCGGCCTCGAATACCCCCGTACGATTGGCGCATTGGTAGGGTTTTTCTTTGACGCCCGGCATAGGAATGGAGGTGATCTCCACTGTGTTGGGTCCCAATTTATTGACTTTGATCTTGGCCCCGCGGCTGATGAAAGGGTAAAGCTTTTCCATTAGCAGGTAAACTGTGGTCATGTTCATTAATCCCAATGCATACTGTCTGACCGCACCGGCGGCTGCGGAGGTCGATGAATAGCGACCGGCATCCCGGGCAATATTCGCATTGCCGGTCGTCTTTACCAGGATTTCATGAAAGCCATCGATCTGCTCCTGGTTAAACCAATGGGCGGGATCCTCCACCTCGTACCAGGTGATTCCGGCATTATCCAGAATCGAATCAATACTTACATCAGGATGATACTTGCTGATGTAATCCAAATAAATTTTCATGAGACGGCTGTTATACAGAGGCACTTTGTCGTTCATGGCGGCAACTTGATAATTATTAAGCAATTTATAATAATTTCTAAGTGTTATTGCGCTTCGGGTGACTATCCAACCGGGTGCACAATTTTTGAAGCCGGAACCAGCTGAACCTGGTTTTGCAGATCCGGCAGCATTTCTTGCAAAATACGGTAAGTCGTCGAATGCGGATGCAAGATTCCCACCGCTTCTCCATTTAATTTGGCGATACGGATCAGCTCCTGAATCTGTTTGCGGATAAAATCCGGTTTCTGGTAGTGGTCAATAAAAACGTCCCGCTGGGCAAAAGGCACTTGAAACAAACGAGCCGACGGTTTGCATATGGAATCAGACGTTGTACGGCTGTCGATGAAAAAGAGATCCCGATGCTTCAAAACTGAAAAAATTTGATACATCTGGGTCGATGCTGCCGTCAATTTTGAGCCCATATGATTGTTGACCCCTTTAACGCCGGGCAACGTATTGAGGTTTTCTTCGAGCTGGCTGATCAGCTCGTCAGGCGACATTGAGCTCAGCAGTGTTCCGGGGCCGGGGTTTACCTCGGGATACTCAACAGGTTCCATGGGCAAATGCAGCATAATTTCCAAACCCTTTGAACTTGCTGATCGGGCAATCTTATTTTGAAGGGGACTATGCGGCAGAATCGAAACGGTCAAATTTATATTTAATGCGAAAAATTTTTCGGCCATTTTCTTATCATAACCCAGATCATCGAGAATGAGCGCAACACGAGGTAATTTTCCTAACGGCAGCGGCTTAGGTTCAGGAATTGACTTTGGAATATCGATCTTTGCCAATGGCTTGCCGGCCGATGTCTTCTCTTTAGGGTAGATTTCAAATGCCGGCTTTTTTTTCACCGGCTGTTTCTTGGCTTGCGTTGATTTAGAGATCGAAGAAGATTGCGAGGATTTTTCAGGCGGTGCCAGCTTATAGACCAGAAACCCAATCGCAGCGACCAGCACTGCCAGGATTGCCAGTCCGGCCAACGCTTTAGAAAGGGAGCTTTTAATGGAGGTCTTTTTGCGTGTTTTTTTGGGACTTCTCTTTTTTCGAGTTGGTTTTCGTTTAGCCATTCAATCCCAAAATCACAGGCCGGAGGCCATCAGCAAAATGGAAGGGAAACGGACAACCGATTCCCTGTATTAACTATTTAAACTCTTAAAAATGTCATAACTGTTAAGGATTTCAAGGGCACGCATGACCTGGTTGTCTGTTTGAAGCTGTTCAAGGCTCAGCGGGCCAACTCTGAAATCCATTTCCTGGGTTTCCGATTTTGGTTTTTTCGTATCGGATTGTGGGTCCTCTTTTTTTTCCGGTTCGGCTTCAAGGTGATTTAACAGGTCTTTTTCCTTTAACAGGCCTTCTTCCTGTAGTTCGGTGATATCGATACGCTTGTGTTTTAAAACGATGTCCGGTTCAATTCCCTTGGCTTGAATCGAGCGGCCGCTGGGTGTGTAATATCGGGCGATAGTTAACTTAAGGCCGGAACCATCCCGCAATGTTTCTACCGTCTGGACCGAACCTTTCCCAAAAGAGATTGTGCCCAGAATCAGAGCGCGATTCTGATCCTGAAGAGCTCCTGCCACGATTTCCGAAGCGCTGGCAGTGCCCCCGTTAATCAGCACAACCATCGGGTAATTGCGGTTTGTGGAATTCGGTGTGGCCATATACTCTTTGGTGTTCTTTTTGCCTCGTCCTTTGATAGATAAAATTTTGCCTTCTTCCAGAAAAAGATCGCTCACCTTAATGGACGCATTGAGCAATCCCCCGCCATTGTTGCGCAGATCTAAAATGAGCCCTTTCAATGGAACTGTGTTCGATTCTATTTTGCTCAATGCCGCTTCAAGCTCTTTGGCGGTGGTGCCCGAAAATTGCGATAAGCGAATATAGCCATAGCCGGGTTTCAGATTGAGGGCCTTGACACTCACAACAGGAATGACATCGCGAATCAGTTCAAAATCAATCGCTTTTTTTTCGCCCGGGCGCATGATCGAAACTGAAACCTTGGTGCCTTTAGGTCCCCGCATCATATTCACAGCCTGCCGCAAATCTTTGACCGCTTTGCCATCGACTTTGACGATTCGGTCCTGAGCCTTGATTCCAGCTTTAAAAGCGGGGGTATCTTCGATAGGAGAGATTACGGTGACAAATCCATCTTTCATGGTGATATGGATTCCAATCCCGGTGAATTTTCCTTTGGTGTCAATTTGCAAATCTTCAAAGGCTTCCGGCGGTAATAGCGAGGAATGGGGGTCTAAGCTTTGAACCATGCCCTGGATGGCATTTTGGATAAGTTCTTTTGACTCGACATCATCAACATATTCTTTTTCAATTAGTTGAATTACATCTGCAAAAATTTTCAACCCTTCGTAAGTCTCATCGCTTTTGGCGGCAAGATCACCAAAAAAGCCCGCTCCAATAGTCCAAAATATCACAGCGACTACCATTACCATCCAAAGCTTCACGTGCTGGATTTTCTTTAAGTTCATTTAGTTACTCCTTTATGCATAATTCTCTCGCAAACTCGCCAGGATTTTTTTTGCTAATTTAAGATAGATTTTAACTTTTTTCAAGCCACTGCATCGGATCCAGAGGCTTGCCGTGATGTCTGACCTCGAAATAAAGCTTCGGACCGGTGATGGAGCCGGTATCGCCCACGGTTGCCATCACTTCCCCGGCTTCGACGACATCTCCTGCTGCTTTAAAGGCTTCTTCAATATGAGCATACACGGTGTAGTAGTTTTCGCCATGATCAATAATAATCATGTTTCCGTATCCTTTAAACCAGTCGGCATAAAGAATTTTGCCGGCATAGACCGCTTGAATGGGTTCGCCTCTTTCGGTTTGAATCTCGATGCCGCTGCGAAAATTTAACACCTTATATTGGATATTCTTAAACTTACCGAAAAGACTTACTATTTTACCCTTTACCGGCATTTTAAGCAAGCCTTTATACGCTCGAAACGGTTCGCTTGCGGTAAATTCTTCCGGAGCCTTAGTGGTCGGCCCGGCACTTAAATTTTTCATCTTCTCATCTAAATTCTGTGCCGCCTGTTTCAAGGATTCAATGGCGGCCAGCTGGGCGGACTTTTTTTTGCGCACATAGGCCAATAGCTTAGAACGTTTCCGGCGTTCAATTGCCATCTGGTCGATTTGTTTCTGATACTCGACGGCCCGCCGGCGCTTTGTATCCCTCTGGGCTTCCAGTTGGGATTGCACCGTTTTCAGGTCCAGTCGATTGTCCATGAGCTCCTTGATAACCTTTTGATCATAAGTCAGGATACGCTCAATTGCCGTTTTGCGCTGCAATAATTCATGCAGGCTTTCGGCCGAGGCCAGAACATGGAATTTTCCCAGCCAGTTTAATTTGTATAAGGCGACCATGCGGCTGGCCACGTATTTTTCATTGACCTTTATCTGCTGCACCAGATTCTCAGATGCCATTGTTGTTTCGGTTATCTTTTTTTCGATCCTGGAAATTTCCCGTCCAAGGGCGGAAACCCTTTTTCTGGATTGATTTAATACCCGATCAGCCTGATTTAACCTGTAAATAATATCGCTTTCCCTGTGGGTAAACTTTTGAATTTTTGCCTTGCGCTTCTCAATTTTACGATTGATATCTTTGGCTTTTTTTTTGATTTCTTCAATTTGGGAAGACTGATCCTGGGCCTTCAGAATTTGACCGGCAGGTAAAATCAAAAGGCAGCCGACCGCCAGGCATATAATTCGAAAGCCCATGTATTTTTTTCGTGTTTTCATTCTTTTGCCTGCCCAGTTGAGTTCTTTAAACAAGACTATGGTTTCAGGTGTCAGTGTTCAGGTGTCAGGAAGGTACAGTGAACAGAGCACAGAAAACAGATGACAGCCTGCGACGAGCTCAGCCGAGTCGATGACAAAAGGCAGACTGTTTCTGTCATCTGACTTTTGTCATCTGTTACCTGACACCCGAAACCTGAAACCCGCTTAACTAACCCTTCAAAAATTGTTTGAGAGAAAGGTAAGATCCCAACCACCCTACCAGCATACTGATTAAAATAATAATACCTAAAAAAAGGGGAGAAAGAAACTGGATATTAAAAAGGCCGGAAAAAAATCCACGCTCGATATTGGATGCCATGAACAAAAAAGCCACAAATAAGATTGCCAAGCCGATGCAGGCACCCAGCGCCCCCTGTAGCAGACCCTGAATGTAAAAGGGAATTTTGATAAAGCGTTCGGCCGCCCCCACCAGCCGCATAATCTCTATTTCGTCCCGCCTGGAATAGATGACCAGACGAATGGTATTGGCCATGATAAACACGGCGGCCATAAAAAAAATTGTGCACATGGCATATCCGGTTAATGTGAACAGGTCAAAAATTTGCGTGAAGCGCCCCAGCCATTTCTGCCCATATTCAACTTCTTCCACTTCATCCCGAGATTCAATTTGGGTGGCCAAAAACTCAACTTTTTCCCAGCTTCGGGTTGAGGGGCTCATGCGAATTTCAAACGCATCCGGCAGGGGATTTTTGTCAAGATTATCAAACAGCGAGGCCTGTCTTTTCATTTGCGCTTTCAGTTGCTTATAGGCGTCATCTTTTGAAATGAAAATCACGCTCTCAACACCGGACAGGGTCTGAATTTGACGCCTTAAGTCCAACAGTTCTGAGCCGGGGATGTCCGCCTTCAGGTAGGCCATTACCCGCAGCCCCTTTTTCCAGAAATTCATGATTTCACTGGTGTTGATAAAGAAGAGAACAAATGCGCTGACAATCAGAATGGATAATGAAACGGTCAAAAGGGTAACCACATTCAAAAGTCGGTTATTGCGAAAATCTTCAATGGCGCGTTTAAAAAATAGAATTGTCATAGTCTTTTTCAACAAATGACGATGTGTCCAATCGTCCCTCTTTTAAGAACAGGACACGGCCGCCTGTTTTGCGGATAAGATCTTTGTCATGAGTGGCGATGATTACCGTCGTTCCTCTTATGTGAACGTCTTTTAACAGGTCCATAATGATGCCGGCGGAATCATCATCCAGGCTGCCGGTGGGCTCGTCGGCCAGAATGATTTTGGGATCACCTACAAGTGCCCGGGCGACGGCTATCCGTTGCTGTTCCCCGCCGGATAAGCTGAGCGGCAGGGCGGTTTGTCGGTCTTCCATGCCGACCAATCGAAGTACGCTTCTGACCTTTTTTAGGATCAGGCGCCTTTTTTTGCCAGCGGCCTCGAGGACCAGCGATACATTGTCGAATACGGTTCGATTCGCAATGAGTTTGTAGTCCTGGAATATAATACCGAATTTTCTTCTCAGAAGCGGGATGCGTTTGCGGGGGACGCGGGAAAGATTCATGCCGTCGATCAACACCTGACCTTCGGTGACCGCTTCGGCCAAATACAAGAGCTTCAGCAGTGTGGTTTTGCCCGCTCCGCTGGGACCGGTGATAAACACAAAATCATTTTTAGGAATATCAAGGGTAATATCAATCAGGGCTTTTTGGATACCGTAATTATGATGAACATGGAACATCCGTATGACAGAGCTTTTCTCATTTGCGTCAATCATTCCATCACTTCCTGGCCCATTGTACGGAACAGAGTGGCTTTTGAGATCTTAAAGTCATATAAGGCGTTGAAGTAATTGGTCAGGGTATTCGATAGGAGGGTTTGGGCATCCAGAACGTCGGTGGTGGTGGCGACCTGCTCTTTGAAGCGTTCCTGGTTGATACGAAAGTTTTCTTTAGCCTGCTCGATTGCTTTTTCGACGGTGATAATATTTTTTTCGCTCTCTTTGGTCCTTAAAAAGGCTGTTTTTACATCCAGATCGATATTGTCAAGGATTTCCGACCGGCGGTACTGGGCCTGGGAAAGCCGATGCAGTTTTTCTCTTATTCCAAATGTGGTTCGACCCCATTCCCAGAAATCCCACTGGGCGGTAGCCTGTATATCCCAGCTAGCGGCATCGCTGATTGCTTCTCCGCCGTCAACTTTATATTCATCGCCGATTCGGGTATATTTTCCCGTCAGATTGATCGAGGGATAGTAATCCTTTCTGGCAAGGTTTACCTCTTTTCCGGCAATTTCGACCTCTAAGTCGGCCACTGTAATTTCAAGCCGATTTTCTCTGGCCGCGGACAGGCAGTAATCGATATCATGGACAAAGGGCTCATAGTCAAGGATGTTCTGTATGTCCACCGGTGCGTTTACCCGTCGGCGCAAGACGATGTTAAACTGAGATTTGGCGATTTCAAGATTGTTTTTTGCCACGATAAAATCCTGTCTGGCATTGGCCAACGATGCCTGGGCTTGCAGCAGATTGTTCAGCGGGGACATTCCGACCTCATAAAAATTTTCGGCAACGTCTTTTTGAGCCGCTATCTGGGTGATCCTCTGTTCGGCAACACCCAGCAGTTTTTGAGTTTTTAACACCGAGTAGTAAGCATTTTTGGCATCCAAAATCACATCCTGGCGGACGACTTTTTGGCTAAGTTCGGCCGCGTCGAGACCGAGATCGGCTATTTTGTACTGGTTAATCAGCGAAAATCCTCTGAAAACCGGTTGGGTAAATGACGTCACAAAGGTATATTCATCATCAGGGCGTACCACAAAATCGGCTCCCGCCAGACCGGTGAGTTCCTGGGTCAGCTCTTTATTACGATGCAGATAGTCGTAGGATGTGCTGAGTGTGGGTAGAAACTCGGTTATGCGCGACTTTTTGATTTCCTGGGCTGCCCTGACTTCTTCCTGGGATCGCTTGAGTCCCAGGTTGGCCTCGAGCGCCCTGTCGAGGGTGTCTTTTAGTGAAAGCGCTTTGGCCGAATCGGCACCGGATGAAGCCATCGGAAACAGCATAAGGCATCCGACGGTTAGGTAAAAAAATAGATTGCGCATACACATGCTTGACATCATAAAACCCTACCTTTTTCCGCAGAGGGAGTTGCACTGGTGAATTTTAGACATAACCATTTTGGTTCCCCAATAAAGCACGATTTTCGCTTCTTTCCAACGAGCTTGTCCGGGTTGGGGATACCATTTGACCCATGTCCGTTTTACTGATAAATACCGATTGAGTTCAAGGAGTGCCTTTGTGGGTTTTCCTTGCTTAAAGCCTCCACTGAATCCCATTGACAGGCTTCTTCCTTTTCGGTGGAGGCTTTTTTATATCGAAACAGGGTTTTAAAATCAATGTTTTCGTGCTTTCGTGGTATAAATATTTTCAGGTTCATCGTTTTGCTCAAAGTTTAATTTTTTGTAACCTCAACATTCTGATACCGGGACAGTAGCAATGAAAAAAGAACTGATCGATATGCTGTGTCAGAAATCTTTTAAATTCAGCCAAGAGCCGATATATAAACTGGTTTCAGGCCGGATGAGCCAGTTTTATGTGAATTGTAAACCGGTCACCCTTTGCGCGCGCGGAATATTTTTGGCAGGACACCTGATATTTGAGGCGATCAAAGACGACGATGTGACCGCAGTCGGTGGGTTAACATTTGGAGCTGATCCATTAGCCGTCGCTGCCGCTTTTGCCTCCGAATTAAAAGGAAAACCCATCAACGCCTTTTCCATTCGTAAAACCCGCAAAGACCATGGGATTGTTCGCTGGATCGAAGGCGATATTCAACCGGGTGAGCGGGTGGCGATCATCGATGACGTGGCCACCACCGGCGGCTCCACCATTAAAGCCATCGAGCGGGCGCGCTCGGAGGGACTGGATGTTATCAAGGCTGTGGTCCTGGTCGATCGCCAGGAAGGTGGTCTTGAAAATATCGGACAACACGTATCCAATGTTTTCAGTATTGTCACACGCGATGAGCTATTGGAGCGGTACGTCTCAGGAAACAGATGACAGAAGACAGAAAACAGTAGTCAGATTAGATCCATCATCTTTCAGTTTTTAACATCTGTCTTCTGACCTCTGTTCTCTGTCATCTGTTTACGATATACGTCGCACACGTATCATCGGACTCCCAGGCGGTGACCTTACTGACCCGGGCTGATGAATTATCTGTTCTGGTTTGCAGCTCGGTGGCTACAAAATAGGCAATATTCTCCGAAGAGGGGTTTCCATCAGAGAAATAATCCAGCTCGTTTAAAAATTTGTGGTCCAATTTTTTTATCACCTCGGCCAAATGGGCCTTAATCTCCCCAAAGTCCACTAGGACGCCGCCTACATTTAGTTTTTCACCAGTTACATAGACCTCTATTCTCCAGTTGTGACCATGCATATTTTCACATTTGGACCCGACCATCTTTAACTGATGAGCTGCTGCAAAACGTGTGACAACTTTTAGTTCATACATCTTCCCAGTCCATAATATTACTATTAGAATGAAAAATCATCCGGTTTTAAGATAAAGGTGTTGCCCTTTGCCAGTGGAATGTTGGAAAAATGGGCACGAAGTGAAGCTTTAGCGCTATATTGGAATAATGGGAAACAGATTAAGGCATTCAACTGAATTTGATCTAATTCCGTAAACGGCAGTATTGTAAAATCCGAAATCCGAAATCTAAATTCCAAAATCGATCAACTGGCTGCTTCGCCGGCGTTCCCCTTGAGGATGTTCTTTATTTTATTCGACAGCTTTTTTGATTCGAGCTTGGCAAATTCGTGCAAAAGAGCCTCCTGTTTTTTTGTGAGATGGGTGGGTGTTTTAATCGCAACCTGGATGATCTGGTCCCCCCGTCCACGACCTGTTAATGCTGGGATGCCTTCACCACGAAAATAGAAAATATCTCCGGGCTGGGTACCTTTTGGAATTTCAAGGGTCTTTTTGCCATTTAAGGTCGCCACGCTGATTTTGTCACCCAATGCAGCCTGAACAAATGAAATTGGAATCTCGCATATAATATCGGTATCCTGGCGCTTGAAGAACTCATGAGGCTGAACATGGATGAAAACATAAAGATCGCCCGGAGGGCCCCCATATACGCCTGGCTCACCCTCACCGGTCAGGCGTAGCCGCGAGCCGTGATCGACGCCGGCAGGAATCTTGACCGCGACTTTTTTGCTGGCCATTACCTGTCCCGTTCCGCGACATTTCGGACAGGGATAAGGAATGATCCGGCCATTACCGCGGCAGGTGGGGCAGGTGGTGCGAACGGTAAAAAATCCCTGGCTTCGGGAAACCTGTCCGGCACCGCCGCAGTGCCGGCAACTTTCCGGTTCAGTGCCCGTTTCGCATCCGCTGCCGCCGCACTCGTTGCAGGTTTGCCGCTTATCAATTTCGATCTCGGTTTCGGATCCAAAGACCGCTTCCATGAAATCCAGGTTCAGATCATATCGAAGATCAGCACCGGGCATGGCCCGGCTTCTTGAGCGTCGCCGTGATGTGAAACCGAAAAAGTCCTCAAAAATGTCACCAAAACTTGAAAAGATATCTTCAAAGCCGCCAAATCCCTGAAAGCCGGTGTTTTGAAGGCCGGCATGGCCGTATTGATCATAAAGTGAACGCTTTTGCGGATCGCGCAGGACCTCGTAAGCCTCAGCAGCTTCTTTAAATTTTTCTTCGGCTGTTTTGTCATCTGGATTTCTGTCCGGATGGTATTTTAATGCAAGTTTGCGGTAGGCGGCTTTTAAGTCATTGTCGGTGGCGTTTCGGCTGACACTCAAAATTTCGTAATAATCCCGTTTGATACTCATATGCACTTCCAATTAATTAATTTTGTGCTGCCTAAGTTGAGCGATTGTCGAGGTTGCCGCAGATACAAGGAAGATGTCGTTCCGCTATAGTTGACTATGCGGGACGGCATCTGACGCCGTAGATGCGGTAAGATCGGCAATCCCGAAGGGTTTCAAATTTTAAAAATATAAATAGATAGAATTCATTAAATATAAGACAAAATGATCCCTTTTTAAAATTTGAAACGCTCAATTTAGGTCTAATGTAATGCAACTATGATTGATGTCAATTTAACAACTGGATAATCCTCGCCGGGAGCTTGTACTAAACAGAAAAAGGACGACGGTTATGATCATAACAGCTGCACCGAGTGGAAAAGCGGCACGCAGCTCAAATAAGTCCATCATCAACCCCCCGATCAATGATCCGCAGAGCATCCCCAGGCTGTGCGCCAGTGTTAAAATCGACATCACCGATCCCATCGAATCGGTCTCACTGCCTTTAAGGACCGCAATTGCCATCAACGCCGGCATGACAATACCTCCGCCGATTCCAAAAAAAATACTGGCCCATACCAGCCCCCAGAAGCCTTCGACCCATTCAAATGAAAAAACGGCACAGGCAACGATCAGTCCGCCGGCGACCACCATCCATTTTTTGTTGATTTTGTCCGCCAAAAATCCCATGGGTACATGAAGCGCTCCGCTGACGAACACACCCAGCATGATGAGTATGCCAATGGTTGAACTGGTAGCTGAAAATTTCTGTTTGGCATACAACGGCAAAAAAGCCCAGATAATTCCGATGCACAGAATATGGGAGAATCTGAAAATAAAAATACTGACGATATCTCGATCAAGAAACAGTTGCTTCCATTCAACAGGGGATTTCCCGCTGGTGATATATTTTTCCGAACGGGTCGGGGGCAGCAAAAAAAGACATAGAAAAAACCCGATCAGCGATAGAAGTCCCATACAGACAAAGGAGGTTTGCAAACTGAAACGGTCATGGATGACGCCGCCCAATAACGGCCCGATGCTTAACCCGCAGAACATGGACATGTTAAACAGCCCCATGGTGAATCCCTCTTTTCCGGTCGGTGTAATATCACCGACATAGGCCTGGATGATGGGCATCAGCATGGCGGAGGCAATTCCCTGAAAAAACCGCAGGACAATGAGCGAATTTACCTCTTTGAGAAAAATAAACCCAAAGGAGATTACCGTGAAGGCCAAAAGACCGGGAACAATCAGCGGCTTGCGTCCCTTTTGGTCTGAAAGCCGGCCGAAGTAGGGCAGAAAACACGTTCGGGCCAGGGAAAAAGAGCCAAAAATCATTCCGATATAAAAGCCGCTGGCTCCCAGGTCATGGGCATAAACCGGCAGCAGGGGTACTACAATTCCGACACCGATGACGGTGGCAAATATCGAAAAAAAAAGCGTGGCAAATATTTTTTTATCGCCTAGATTCATATATCTTTTTGCTCTTTTTCACACAAATTTGACCCTTTTAGCATTCGGATCGATTCGGCACAAGAGGATTTAAGGGCCGTCAGTCGCTGGCCGCTCGCTTCTGGCGGCTGGCAACTGACTGCATCCAAGGTGTCAGGTGTCAGGTGTCAGAAAACAGATGATAGCGGTCAAAATCCGATGTGTCTCCATTGCCCTGACACCTGACACCTGAACACTGAAACCTTAAGAATAATAGGATTGGAAAGGAATGTATTGGCTGGATGCCTGTTTCCAGCAACCAGTGGCCAGCAGCGAGTAACGAGCGGCCAGCGACCAGCGGCCAGATTTTACCAGCTGAACAGGATCGCCAGGATGCCAACCAGCCAGCAGTAGGGTGCAAATACATACAGGCGCCCCTTTTTAACCATGTGAAGCAATGATTTTAAGGCACCGTAACCTACAAGAGCAGCCGGCACCGCACCTAACAGTGAAATCCAAATGGCCGGATTCGTCTGGGAGAAACCCTCTTTAAGGCTTAGCAGCCCGGCCCCCACAATCGCCGGTATAGAGAGCAAAAATGAATATCTGGCTGCCGTTTCACGATCTACGCCCAGCAGCAGCCCGGTGCTAATAGTAGAACCCGACCTGGAAATGCCGGGGATGATGGCCAATCCCTGCACAATTCCGATGATAAATGCCTTTCCGGGGGTCAGATGGCCGATGCTCGTCGATACCGCATGGGTTCCGGCCTTACGGGTGAGCCATAAAAGCAATCCGGTCACCATCAGCATCAGCCCGGTGATCAGTGCTGATGAAAACAAGCGATCGGCGATGCTGACAAACAAAAGCCCCAGGATGGCGGTTGGGATGGACCCGATGACGATAAACACAGCCATTTTGAATTCCGGATCGGATTTGACCTTCTGCAAGAATTTTTCTTTTTGCCCCGCTAAAGAAACGAGTTGCAACAGCACCGATATTATTTTGATTATTTCCTGGCGGAAAACAATGATGACCGCCACCAGAGTTCCCAGGTGGACGCAGACATCGAAAAACAGTTCGGCTTCTTTCAACCCGAACAACTGCTGAAACAGAACCAGATGTCCCGAACTGCTAACCGGTAAAAATTCGGTCAAACCCTGGATGATGCCTAAAATGATTGCCTCAATTGGATCCATAGGCTCTGCTATTAATATTCTAAATAGGTTAACTATGAATAAAGTTAAATGAAAGGCAGTAGTGAAAACCCGAAACCCGCCTGATTTTATAAAATTGGTCGAAATTCGAAACAAATCCGAAATTCAAATGTTCTAATGTCTCAAACATAAAGGCTGACTTTAACCGGATTTTCATTAACATTTCTGTGAGCATGGTTGTTTTGAATTTATGTCATTCGAAATTGTTTAGGATTTCGTGCTTCGTGCTTCGAATTTGTTTGCTGCGCTAATAAGACTTGAGCTCTGCATTTTTATTAAGCTATATATCGATGATCTCTCCAGTATTCTGCGTATTGTATCCTCCCAGGGCTTCCACCCGCTGTTTAAAATTCGGGCTATTTATGATCTCAAGCAGGATTTGGATGGATTCTGTTTCGAAATACTCAAGCGGAATCGCCAGATCGTATTGCTCGGTAACCACCGGTATAAATTCAAGATTTAACGCTTTGGCCGCTGCATAAATTCCTAAACCGGCATCCTCTGCACCACTCAACACAGATACGGCCACAGCCATATGGGTGAATTCTTCATTTCGATAACCATTGATGGCGGCTGCTTTGATGCCCATCTGCGTTAATTTATAGTCCAGTAATATTCGCGTGCCCGAACCGACCTGTCGGTTGATAAAACTGACGTCTTTGCGGCTGAGATCCTCAATTCCCTTAATCCCCTTGGGGTTGCCTTGCTTTCCGATCAGGCCCTGATCGCGTTGAACCAGATGGACCAGTTTGACCGTCGTATCCGGCAGATATTTTTTTATGTAAGATTTATTGTAGGATCCATCTTCGGAATCCAAAAGGTGGGTGCCGGCCAAATGGCATACACCGCGTTTGATGGCCATGAGACCACCCATACTTCCAACATGGCTTGAGGACAGGCTTAATTCACTGTGAGTGGCCTTTAGTTGATCGGCCAGCACATCCAGGGAATTATCATGGCTTCCCACGATGACGATTGTACGCCGGATAGCCGGCAGCGGGCGAAGAAGTTCGGCTGAGACGATCTCGTTATCATTCAGGCCCTCCACATGATTCGGTATCCGGATAATGCCGTCGGCTTCGGTAATGGACGTAATGGTGCCGGCTCCCCTGGCCAGCGGGGTGGCCACGATACGGTCCCCCACCTCGCCCAGTTTTACGCGCACAAATTCTTCCACGCCGAGCTTGGAAGCTATTTTTTTAGTGGGTTGGACATCAATTGTTTCTTTTACCGGGTCGGGCTGGCCCAGCAGGGCGTATATCAAGGGTTGAACAAACTGCTCAAACGCAATAATGGCCGACACCGGGTAACCGGGAATTCCAAAAACCGGCTTATTTTCCACTGCTCCGATGACAACCGGCTTGCCGGGCATGATCGTTACCCCATGAACCCAAATTTTACCCAGATCGACGATTGCCGTTTCGACAAAATCTTCAGATCCGGCCGAGGATCCGCCCAAAATCAGGATCAGGTGATAATCATCCTTTAGCGCTGCTGTGACCGCTTGCTTGATCTTTTCGATGTCGTCGACGACCATCTGGTGGCGCTTAAAAGTGGCCCCGCACTTTTCAATAAGCTTACCCAGAACATATGAATTGGTTTCCAGCACCTGCCCCGGCTTAAAGTCATCAAGCTTAAGTTTGCGCCAGTCCACCAGTTCAGACCCGGTAGGAATAATCAGCACCTTCGGTTTTACTTTGACCGTTACAGTAAAAACCCCCCCCGATAGTAAGGCACCGACACAATAGGGGGTGATTACATGGTTTTGGGGGAAAAGCAATTCGGTGGCGACAATGTCTTCTCCGACCCTGCGAATATTTTGCCAGGGGAAGGCCGGGGCTTCGATCTCAACGCGCCCCTCATCCCGTTCATTGACATTTTCGACCATTATGACCGCATCTGTATTTTCCGGCAGGACATGACCGGTGTTGACATAAAATGCATCCCGGCCGACGATCAACTCCTTGGGTGCGCCAGCGTTTGCGCCGAAAGTAATTTCCGCTTTTACAGCCAGCCCGTCCATAGCTGCCAGATGAAAATTCGGTGAAGAAAGTTGGGCACTCACAGGCTCTGCCAGAACCCGGCCGACCGCATCCGGAACCGAAATTTCTTCGGCAGGAATGGATGGTAAATTGGAAAACGTCTGCAAAAGAAGGTCGCGGGCCTCCTGCAATGTTTTCATTTTTAGATAGATGTTGCGCTTAAAACGCATGGATGCTTCCTATCAACATTTTAAGGTGTCAGTGTTCAGGTGTCAGCAAACAGATGACGGAGGACAGAAAACAGAAGTCAGATAGCGTGCTTCATCTTGCAGTTTTTACCATCTGTCTTCTGTCGTCTGACCTCTGACCTCTGACATCTGACATCTGACACCCGACACCTGAAACCTTGTTTACATCGGAATCACTTGCACTTCCGTTCCCTTATCCAGTCCCTCTGTGTTGATATCGATTTCAACCAGACCATCGGCGAAGACCATTGTGCTGATGAGGCCTGATTTGCCCAGCACTGGATCCGCGCAAAGTTTATCTTCTTCCTGGCGAAGGCGAACCCGAATGAAATCAACCCGGCCCTGAGTCGAAGCGACGTTTCTGGTGAGGATGGCGTTTAGCCGGTGTTCTTTTTCTTGCCCATGGGTTTGCCCGCTGAAATGCTTAACGAATGGCCTGACAACTCTCGAAAATACAATCATGGATGAGACCACATGCCCCGGCATACCCCAGAATACCTTATTTTGGACCTTTGCTAAAATAGTCGGTTTACCGGGGCTGATGGATATGCCGTGAACTAGAATTTTTGCATCTTCTAAGGCTGAGAGCACATCGACGGTAAAGTCGCGGGTACCGACAGAACTGCCTCCGGAAATCAATATCATATCACATTGGTTAAGGGCTAGCTTGCATTTTTCAAGCAGTGTTTCAAAATCATCGCGTACGATTCCGAATGAGATCGCTTGCGCTCCGGCTTCATGAATGAGTCCCGTAAGGGTATAGGAATTGATATCACGTATCTGTCCCAGATTCGGTGTTTCATTAATCGGTATAATTTCGTCTCCGGTGGAAATAATACCAATTATCGGTTTTTGGAAGACAGCCACCTTTTGCCTTCCCAAAGCTGCTAAAAGTCCCGCTTCCTGGGGCCGAATCATTTGTCCCTGCATCAGCACACGGGATTTTTTCTTAATATCTTCACCGATAGAAATCATATTCTGGCCGGGGGCTATGCTCCGGTAGGCCTCGATTGTTGCGTCATCGATGGCTTCGGTGTGTTCAATCATGACCACACCGTTTGCACCTTGTGGTAGCATTCCACCGGTAGCAATGCGAACTGCTTCCCCGGGGCCAATGGTAAGCTCCGGTGATTCTCCCATGGCGATACTGCCGGTGACGTTAAGATAGGCCGGATTGCCTTCGCTGGCCCCGAAGGTGGAAGCGCCTTGAAGCGCAGCGAACTGCTTCCCCGGGGCCAATGGTAAGCTCCGGTGATTCTCCCATGGCGATACTGCCGGTGACGTTAAGATAGGCCGGATTGCCTTCGCTGGCCCCGAAGGTGGAAGCGCCTTGAAGCGCATAACCGTCAACAATGGCACGCGGAAAGTCCGGCAGCACCACATCCGCAACAATATCTTCTGCCAGGATTGTGCCAACCGTTTCCAGCAGCGGAATCTCTTCTGTATCGACCTGTGGCAATTCTGTCCGGTATTCTAAAACCCTTTTTAAATCCGTAACTTTGAAAAATTCTTTCATTCCATTATCCCAATATTTCGTGAGCGAAGCGAACGCGTCTTCTGTTAGCATACAGCGTAACTTAATTCAAACAGTAGAATTTACTTGTCCCTAAGTTTCAATTTAATGCCGAATACCGGATTTCCAATGTCGCCTACTCAATTCCCTGGCCTCTGGCCTCAAATAGGTTTCAGGTGTCAGGCAAATAGCTCATAGCTGATAGCTCATAGGCTTGAAGCTGGGATGCCAGGGTGCTGGAAGGCTTAAAAGTAGGGCAGCCCTCTACGGCTGCCAGCAGCCAGAGGCCAGAAGCAAGTGACCAGAAGCCAGAATTCTCCCTGCTTGCAAAACACCTGAATACGTGTGTATAATCTCGCAAAGTCAACCATCGATTTCTTATCGATCACATATTCAGAGAGAAACCTAAATGCCCAATACACCTGAATCTCCGACCCCGTATCCGCGGGCTGAAAAACCGGAGTTTCTAACCCAAAAACGATTTGACGGGTTTGCTTTGCCGGCCCAGCTGCTCTCGGCTCTGAATGAAGCCGGTTTCACATATTGCACACCGATTCAGGAACAAACGCTTCCAATTTCGCTGACCGGGAGCGATGTAGCCGGTCAGGCGCAAACCGGCACCGGGAAAACTGCAGCTTTTCTTGTCACCGTCATTACTCGTATATTGATGCTTCCTGAAAGCGACCGGCGTTTGCCTTCGGCGCTTATCATCGCACCCACCCGCGAACTTTCCCATCAGACATACGAGGAAGCCCTCCTCCTGTGCCGCCACACGGATCTAAGAGTGGCTGAAGTTGTCGGTGGTATTGATTATAAGCGGCAAGCTGAAACCCTGCGCAAGGGGGTAGATATTGTTATCTGTACACCCGGGCGTATCATTGACTATTACAAGCAGGGCATTTTTAAAACCAACGGCATCAAAATTCTGGTGATCGATGAGGCCGACCGTTTGTTTGACCTGGGGTTTACCAACGATATGCGCTATCTTCTCCGTAAACTGCCCCACTATGAAAAACGACAGTCCATGCTCTTTTCAGCCACGCTCTCATATCGGGTTATGGAGTTGACTTATGAATACATGAATCTACCTGAATTTATATCGGTTACGCCCCAGTCCATCACCGTGGAGGGTGTCAATCAACAGTTGTTTCATGTCGGTTCGGGAAAGAAGTTGCAATTGTTGTTAGGCCTGCTCAAAAGAGAAGATTGGAGCCGGATGCTCATTTTTGTCAATACCAAGGTTGGCGTCGATTGGCTGACCAGGAAGCTTAAGGGTAACAGCTGGCCGGCTGAAAAAATCACAGGTGATCTGCCCCAGCGCAAACGGTTTCGGCTGATGGAGCAGTTCAAAAAGGGCGAAATCAAAATACTGGTCGCCACCGATGTGGCCTCCCGCGGCATTCATGTAGAAGATATCAGCCATGTTATTAATTATGACCTGCCCCAGGACGCGGAAAATTATGTTCATCGAATCGGGCGAACTGCCAGGGCGGGCAAGACCGGCAATGCCGTCGCGTTGGCATGTGAAGACTACGTTTATCATCTGGAGCCCCTGGAGGAGATGCTGGGATATAAAATTCCCGTGGTCTGGCCTGAAAACGACTGGTTCGTTGCCGATAAGTCTAAACCGATTGCGGCTGAGCGCAGATCTCGTCTCAGAAGGTCCGGGAGGGAACGTAGCCAGGGCTTTACAAAGAAGCGGACCGAGGCGCCGCCGCCATCAAAAAAAACCAAACCCCGCACACTTCCCGGCACATTTTTCGGGTTTGGCCCCATAGCCCCAAAAAGCGATGAGTCAACGACCACCCGCACAGCGGGTGGCTTGGATTTTACCGCCAAAGGTGGGGAAAGACAGGGGCGCGAAGTGCCCCAATCCAAGACCGCCGCAAAGTCGCAAGAATCTGCTAAAATTAAGAAAAAACGACCCCGCCGGAAAAAGAAAGACCCACCCCGGACTGCCGGAAATCCAAAGACGAATTTATAAACCAACCGCGCGTGAGGTGCAGTAATAGTTTTCGTCCTGCTGCTGCCTGCCATGGGATTTTCGTTTTCTTTTCTTGATAAAGTCCGATTTATTACTTAGATTATCTCTCATGGGTTATGTCTTCGATTTCAAAGATGCCATCGCTTACGAGCAGTGGTTCAAAAGGCCGGAGTCCAAAATTGCATTTGAGCTTGAAACCCGTCTGATGCGGTCTCTGCTGCAACCCACGCGCGGCGAGTCCGTTCTTGATATCGGTTGCGGAACCGGGGCAGGCCTGCTTGCTTTTTTGGAGATGGAACTGGTGGTCACCGGGCTCGATCCCTCGACCTATATGCTTAATATCGCATCTCAAAAAGTCGCTAACCGAGTCGACCTTTACCGGGGCTATGCCGAAGATCTTCCCTTTGATGATAATTCCTTTCATTATGCCTGCCTTTTTACGACCCTAGAATTTGTCAATGATCCTCAAAAAGCGCTTGAAGAAGCCTGCCGGGTGGCCAAAGACAGAGTCTTTATCGGTGTGTTGAACCGTTACGCCATCAAAAGCATCCAGCGGCGCGTCAAAGGAATATTTACGCCGACCATTTTTAACCATGCTCAATTTTTCAGTGTCTGGGAACTCAAGCAGATAATCCGCAAGATCGTAGGCAAAACTCCGATATCCTGGCGGACGGTATGTCAGCTGCCGTCGCAATCGGGAAGGATTGCAACCGGCCTGGAACAGTCTAAAATCATACAGCGCTGCCCGTTCGGTGCGTTTGCCGGGATGGTTGTGACCCTGGTCCCGAGATTTAGAACCCGGCCTCTCACGATGCGATATCATGCCCGCGATACGAGCGGTGCGGCGACAGGATAAGCCAGGATTGATTTTGGATTTTAGATTTAGGAATTCGGATTTTTTCTTAGAAAGAATCTGATCACAGCCAGTATTTACCCCAAGGAGAAAGGGGCTTGATGATCGATGGAAGCTTACCTGTATGAACCTTTAGAAGACAAAAAGGTCAAATGCAACTTATGCAGCCATCGGTGCGTCATAAAAGATGGCCGTCGGGGAATATGCAGCGTTCGAGAAAACCAGTCCGGCATGCTGCTTACTCTGGTCTATGGCAAAGCAATAGCCCGTCATGTTGATCCCATCGAAAAAAAACCCCTGTTTCATTTTCTGCCGGGCACGCTTTCTTATTCCATTGCCACTGTCGGGTGCAACTTCCGGTGCAAATTTTGCCAGAACGCCGATATTGCCCAGATGCCTACCGATCATAAAGGTGTGATCATGGGCGATACCGTCACCCCGCAGGAAGTGATAGCGGCCGCTAAAAAATCCGGCTGCCGGAGTATTTCTTATACCTATACCGAACCGACCGTGTTTTTTGAATTAGCCTATGACACCGCAAAGATTGCCCATGAACACCAAATCCGAAATGTTTTTGTTACCAACGGCTATATGACGGCCGAAGCCCTTGAGATGATCGAGCCGTATCTGGATGCCGCCAACGTGGATTTAAAGGCCTTTAGCGACCGGTTTTATAAAGAATTGTGCGGCGCCAGGCTAAAGCACGTCCAGGAAACCTTAAAGCGTATGAAGTCCTGCGGTATTTTAGTTGAAGTGACGACCTTGATCGTTCCGGGGCTCAATGACGATAAAGCTGAGTTGCAGGATTTAGCCGGTTTTATCGCCCAAGATCTGGGAACGGAAACCCCCTGGCATATCAGCCGCTTTCATCCAACCTATAAACTGAGCGATCGACCGCCTACACCGGTAAAAACCCTTACGATGGCCCGCGAGATCGGATTGGACGCCGGGCTAAAATATGTCTATACCGGCAATGTGCCCGGCAATTCCGCTGAAAATACTTACTGTTACAACTGCGGGGAGATCGTGATCGAGCGCCGGGGATTTCAGGTGGGAGCCCTGCGAATCAAAGATGGTAAATGCAGCCAATGCGGTGTCGAGATTGATGGGGTCTGGCAATAGTGTGGTGCCCCTTATGCAATTTGCAGAACACGGATTGATTTTAGCAATGTTAATTCATCTTATTTTAGGTGTCAGGAATAAGTAGGTTTCGGGTGTCAGGTGTCAGTGTTCAGGTGTCAGATAACAGATGACAGACGTCAGATGACAGAAAGCAGAAAAAGTCCGCTCTTTGTCTTCTGTCATCTGTTTTCTGTGCTCTGTCCTCTGTATCTTCCTGACACCTGAACACTGACACCTGACACCATAGACATTGTGTTGTTTAAAGAACTCAACTGGACTTAAATATACTGCATGACCTTTATAATATCTTTGTGGGACATGACAATGGAGGGCATTTTTCGCGGAAAACGCCTTCACATTTTTGAATGCGGGCTAGAATTTATGATCATTTCAAGGTATGAAACGCTTCCGTATGGGCCGCAATATAATTTTTCAACACGTCATAACCGGTCAGGCCTTCAGGCGCTAACCGGAACTTTCCTATTTTTTGATCCTTAAATTCGCTTTCGATCTCTGTGGTGCTTTCATCCTGCGCGAGTTTGTTATCGACCGTATCGTCATCAACAAACTCGTGCAGGATGAAAGTACAACAGCGATCGAAAGCGAATTTAAGGATCAAAAAAATAGGAAAGTTCCGGTTAGCGCCCGAGGGCCTGACCGGTTATGACGTGTTGAAAGATTATATTGAGGCCCATACGGAAGCGTTTCATACCTTGAAATGATCATAAATTCTAGCCCGCATTCAAAAATGTGAAGGCG